>OLGD01001044.1_pt1 | contig 46818 bp, 48 predicted proteins | sample 1605311 | NCBI WGS metagenome assembly OLGD01 (sample SAMEA3888917, study PRJEB22519) | human gut metagenome | biome: human gut; feature: human-associated habitat; material: faeces | place: Denmark | collected 2010
AGTTTCTTCGAAACTTCGGATGCGTGGAAAAGCAACGCAGGGCATATGATATAATATGACTACTTCGTAGCTACAATGCACTGAAAACCGTGCAGAGCATATGGTATTATACTTAATGGGGCAGTCATTTTGCAATAATATTAAAAATGCAATGATATTAGAATTACAATAATATTAGAAATGCAATAATATTAAAAATTACAATAATAACGCAAATTGCAGTAATTATCAGAATGGAGAAAATATGCAGATAAAACAGATACTCCGCTACCAGCTTGTATATATACTGCTTGCAGTATTACTTGTTGTGGCGGTTATATTAAATATTAATACAGGTAATATCCATATATCTCCTGCGAGAATTTTCAGAATTATATTTTTAAAGGGTGATATGGGAACATCTGAATACAATATTATCTGGAAAATACGACTTCCACGATTATGTATGGCGGCTATTTTGGGCGGTGCTTTGTCATTGTCAGGATTTCTGTTACAGACATTTTTCAGAAATCCAATAGCAGGACCATTCGTGCTTGGGATTTCATCTGGTGCGAAAATGTTTGTTGCAATCACAATGATATTTCTTTTAAAGTATGTATCAGGTATGCCGCTCTGGGCACAGGTTGCGGCGGCATTTGTCGGTTCACTGCTTGCAATGCTTTATGTACTTATATTTGCTAATAAAGTTAAGAGCATGTCTATGCTCCTGGTTGTGGGAATTATGATTAGCTATATATGTTCTGCAATAACAGACCTTTGTATTACATTTGCGAATGATTCAGACATTGCCAATCTCACACACTGGGCTATGGGAAGCTTTTCAGGAAGTTCGTGGCCAACAGTAAAGCTTGCGGCTGTAGTTGTATTTCCAACAGCAGTTATTACATTTCTTTTTTCTAAGCCAATCAGCGCTTATCTTTTAGGTGAGGGATATGCGCAGAGTATGGGAATTAATATAAAGTTCTTCAGGGTATGTATTGTACTGCTTTCGAGCCTCCTTTCAGCTTGTGTTACAGCACTGGCGGGTCCTATATCGTTCGTTGGAATTGCAGTTCCACATATTACAAGATTATCACTTAAGACAACAAAGCCGATTGTTACAATTCCTGCAATATTCTTATGCGGTTCGGTGTTTTGTATGTTCTGTGACCTTATTGCAAGAACAATATTCTCACCATCAGAGCTTGCGATAGGAACAGTCACAGCAGTATTTGGTGCACCGGTTGTTATATGGCTTATGGTAAAGCAGAAGAGATAATTGTTGTAAGGAAATGGAAAGTTGAGAAATATATGGAACAGATATATGTACAGACAGAGGATTTAAGTGTAGGTTATCATAAAAAAGTACTTCTGTCAGATATAGCACTTAAGGTTAATAAAGGTGAAATTCTTGTATTAATCGGACCTAATGGTGCAGGAAAATCTACAATAATAAAGAATCTTATAAAGGAAATGAGTCCTATAGGTGGCAATATATATATAAAAGGCAGGAAAATAAGCGATTACACAAGTAAAGAATACGCTAAGACTATGTCTGTTGTGCTTACAGAAAAGATTAAGACCGAGATGATGACGTGCCGTGATGTTGTCGCAATGGGAAGATATCCGTACACTAATTATTTTGGAAGACTTACCAAAGAAGATGAACAGATAGTAAATGAGTCATTAAAGAAGGTATCAGCAATTGATATAGCAGATAATGATTTTTCACAGATTAGTGATGGACAGCGCCAGAGAATTATGCTTGCAAGGGCAATATGCCAGAAGCCTGAGGTCATAGTGCTTGATGAGCCGACTTCATTTCTTGACATAAGACATAAAATTGAGCTTCTGGATATACTACAGGAGATGGCTGTTAAGGATAATGTCGCTGTTATTGTATCTTTACACGAAATAGAACTTGCGGCTAAGATAGCAGACTATGTTATGTGTGTTGGTGCAGATAGAAAGATAGAATTTGGAAGACCGGAAAAGATATTTACAGATGAACGCATAAGCAGGCTTTACGGAATTACACACGGAACGTATAATTGCATGTATGGAAGTACAGAATTAAAGAAGCCGGAGGGCACACCGAAGGTATTCGTAGCTGGCGGTGCTGGAACTGGAATATTAATATACAGGGAATTACAGCGTATTGGTATTGCATTTACAGCAGGGATTCTTTATGAAAATGACTGTGATTATCCGATAGCCAAAGCACTGGCGGCAGATATTGTCACAGAGAAAATGTTTGAGCCTATAGGAAAAGAGACATTAGATAAAGCCTGTAAAAGAATTGATGAGGCAGATTATGTTATAGATACAGGCTGTCCAATCGGCAGTATTAACAGTGCAATGAAAGAATTATTAGATTACGCAGAAAAGAAGAATAAGAGAATTCTTACAAAGCCAGACATAGATACAATGAAATCATTATTCTAAGGAGAATAGATATTATGAAACCAATGGATATTGAAAAAGAGTCATTTGCAATAATCGAGAAAGAACTGACAACTGATATTCCAGCTGAATATAAGCCGGTTGTCAAACGTGTTATTCATACAACGGCGGACTTCTCATACGAAACAAGTATGACATTTTCCAAAGGAGTTATTGAGGAAGCACTTAAAGCTATTAAAGAAGGTGTGGATATTGTTACAGATACCAATATGGCGAAGTCAGGAATAAGCCACAAAATGGCAGAGAAGTTTTCTTGTTCGCTTAATTGTTATATGGCAGACAGTGATGTTGCCAGTGAAGCGGCAAAGCGTGAGGTTACAAGAGCAACAGTCAGCGTGGAGAAGGCGGCAAAGGATAATCCAGACTGTATTATGGTTGTAGGTAATGCACCAACAGCTCTTATGAGAATAAGAGAGCTTTATGATGAGGGCATATTTGTGCCAAGACTTGTTATTGGAGTTCCAGTTGGTTTCGTAAATGTAGCCAGTGCAAAGGAAGAAATTATAGAAAGCGGAATGTCATATATAGTAGCAAGGGGCAGAAAGGGCGGAAGCAATGTTGCCGCCGCAATTATGAATGCACTGTTCTATATGGCGGCAGATGATGATAAAGAGTGGCGCAGATGTTAGAAAGATATGTATACAAAAATCAAAAGAAAATGCGCTGCGGATATACAACAGGAACCTGTGCCTGTGCCGCCGCCAAAGCTGCGGCATATATGCTTCTGTCAGGCAGGGAAGTAAAAGAGATTAAAGTGATAACTCCTATGGGAGTATCACTTACACTTCCGGTTATTGACATAGATATTAAAGAGGATAAGGTAATATGTGCAATTAAGAAAGACAGTGGGGATGACCCTGATGTGACCAATGGAATAAAGATATATGCACAGGTTACTTATGTTAAAGAAGATATAATGAGAACTATAAATACTGACGGGGTAATTGTAGATGGTGGAATAGGAGTAGGACGTGTTACTAAGAAGGGCTTGAAATGTGCTGTTGGAGAAGCGGCAATCAATCCAGTACCTCTTAAGATGATTAAAGAGGCGGTAGCAGAGGCAGCAGAAAGTTATTCTTATGAGGGAAGCCTTAAAGTTATAATATCAGCACCCAAAGGAGTTGATATTGCCAAGAAGACGTTTAATCCGAACCTTGGAATTACAGGGGGCATATCAATTCTTGGAACAACAGGAATTGTAGAGCCTATGAGTGAACAGGCACTTATTGATACAATTAAGACAGAGATTAATATGCACATAGCACAGGGAGAGAAAGTGCTTCTTGTTGCACCGGGTAATTATGGACAGGATTTTCTGCTTAATACACTTAATATTGAGCTGAAAAGAAGCATAAAATGCAGTAATTATATTGGCGATACAATAGATATGGTGTGTGATGCAGGTGCTAAGGCAATGCTTCTTGTGGGGCATATAGGAAAGCTTGTAAAATTAGGTGCAGGAATAATGAATACACATTCCAAAGTGGCAGACGGACGAATGGAAGTTCTGTCAGCCTGTGCAATAAGGGCAGGTGCAGATAATGATACAGCATTAAAGATACTTGATTGTATTACGACAGAGGCGGCACTTGAAATTTTGAAGAAATCAGACATACTAGAGAAGACTATGTATCAGCTTACGCTTCGTATAGAAGATGTATTGCAAAGAAGAAGCAGTGGCAAGATAGTAATTGGAGCAATTGTATTTTCAAATGAATATGGAATATTAGGGAAAACACCGGCGGCAGATAAGCTGTTGGAACTTATAAAAAGCAGTTAAAAATCATAAAAAGCAGTTAAATTGTGAATTATGTATGATAGACATAAATTATGAATTAATATAGAGCAGACACAGGAGAATAAATATGGTAAAAATAGTCGGAGCAGGACCGGGAGCGAAGGATTTAATTACAGTCAGAGGTATGCGTATGCTTAATGAAGCGGATGTGATTATATACGCAGGTTCACTTGTAAATGAGGAATTATTAGAGTATGCAAAGAAGGATTGTGAGATATATAATAGTGCATACATGAACCTCAGGGAAGTTATTGATGTGATTGTAAAAGCAGAGGGCGAGGGAAAGAATATAGTGCGCCTTCATACAGGAGATCCGTCATTATATGGTGCAATAAGAGAGCAGATTGAAGAACTTGCCAAATACGGAATTACCTGTGAGATATGTCCTGGAGTGAGCAGTTTCCTTGCAGCTGCATCGGCAGTTAAGTGTGAGTATACAGTTCCAGATGTAGCACAGACGGTAATTATTACAAGAATGCCGGGCAGAACCCCGGTTCCGGATAATGAGAGCATAGCAAAGCTTGCACAGCACGGCACATCAATGGCGGTATTCTTAAGCTCATCACATTTAGAGGAACTTAAAGAAGAATTATATAAAGGAGCATTTACACCCGACACACCTTGTGCGTTATGTTATAAGGTAAGCTGGGAAGATGAAAAATGCATACGAACAACATTAAAGAATCTTGACAGTGAAGCAAAGAAAGCAGGTATCACAAGAACTGCACTTGTGTTGGTCGGGGAATTTCTTGGAGATAAATATAATTTTTCTAAACTGTATGACCCAGAGTTCACTACGGAGTATAGAAAATGAGAACAATTATAATAACCTTCACACACGAGGGTATGAAGGCAGCAAAGAAAGCCCGTGAGGCAACGGATGGTGAAGTAATAATATACTGCCACCAAAGATGTGCAGATGCTTATAAGAATGAAGTGGTATCATTTGCGGCAGTTGGAAGTGTTATAAAGAGTGAGTTTGCAGTAAGTGACAGAATATTATTTGTGTGTGCTGTTGCAATAGCTGTAAGAACTATAGCACCATATCTTATAAGCAAGGTTACAGATCCGGCGGTGCTTGTTGCAGATGAGGGTGGAAAGTATCTTATATCACTTCTATCAGGTCATATTGGCAGAGCTAATGAGTGGTGTAATAAGCTTGCTGTCAGGATAGGTGCAATGCCGGTAATTACTACAGCGACCGATGCAAGAGGGATGTTTGCAGTTGATATATTTGCCACGGAACATAATATGAGAATAGTTAATCCGGTTATGATAAAAGACATATCAGGCAGGATATTAAATAATGAGCCTGTTGGAATAACAGGCAATGATAAATATAAGAACCTGTTAAAAGTAACAGAAGAACGCTGGAACGGACAGATTAAATATACTGATAATAGTAATAATGAGTATGAAAGCGGTGTACAGATAATTACAGGCAAAGACGATAAAATAGTATTTAAGCGCACATTAAAGCTTGTACCACAGGAGCTTGCTGTAGGAATTGGCTGTAAAAAAGGCAAGTCAGCACATGAAATAGAGCGGGCTGTCAAGAAAACATTTGATAAAGCAGGGCTTTTGCTGGAAGCAATTGCTGTTGTGGCTTCGGTTGACAGAAAAGCAGATGAAGCAGGAATAATTGAATTTGCAAGAAAATGTAAAGTGCCATATAAGACATATACGCCTGAATATTTAAGAGATGTTGAAGGTGACTTTGTATCTTCAGCTTTTGTTGAAGAACAGATAGGTGTAGGAAATGTATGTGAACGCAGTGCGGGTGCCGCGTCTTCTGGTGGAGAAAAGCTTGTAGGAAAGACAGCAGATAACGGAGTTACAGTAGCTATTTACAGAGTGGCACAGAAAAATAAGGAGTAGATTATGCTTAAGATAGTAGGTTTTGGAAGCGGAGCAAAAGATAATATGACACTGGAGGCATCAGCCGCAATAGCTGGTGCTGACCTGATAGTTGGATATACTACATATGTTGATATATTAAAGCAGTATTTTCCTGATAAAGAGTACTATTCAACTAATATGATGCAGGAAAAGGAACGCTGTCAGTATGCAATAGATACAGCTAAAGAAGGAAAAGAGGTAGTGCTTGTATGCAGTGGAGATAGCGGTATATATGGTATGGCAAGCCTTGTATATGAGCTTGCAGAGGATAATCTGGATATTAAGGTTATATCAGGTGTAACAGCCGCAAGCAGTGGTTCAGCCTGCCTTGGTGCACCATTGTCACACGATTTTGCGGTTATCAGCTTAAGTGACTGTATGACACCTTGGGAGCTTATTAAGAAAAGAATAAAGGCGATGGCTGACAGCGATATGGTAATGTGCATATATAACCCATCAAGCCGCAGAAGAAGCGGATATTTAAAGGAAGCCTGCGATATTGTATTAAAGGTACAGTCACCGGATACAGTGTGCGGTTATGTAAGAAACATAGGAAGAGAGAACGAAACTACAGGAATTCTTACATTAAAGGAGCTTGCGGATTTTAAAGCGGATATGTTTACAACAATATACATAGGCAACAGCCATACTAAGGTAATTAATGGGAAAATGGTTACACCAAGAGGATATAAGGTTGTATGAGAAAGACGATAATGCTTTTTGCGGGGACAACAGAGGGCAGAAAGTTATGTGAATATCTTACAGGAAAGAACTGTGACACTTATGTATATGTAACGACTGAATATGGCAGGGAATTACTGCCGCAGGCTGATAATGTGCATATACATACTGGTAGAATGGATGAGGCTGATATGCTAAAGGAGTTAGAAGCTAAAAAGCCATATATAGTTATTGATGCCACACACCCATATGCTACACAGGTTACACATAATATTAAAAATGTGTGTGACAGCAAGAACATTTCTTATGTGAGGGTATTAAGGGAAGATAATGACAAAAAGCCAGAGTTTAAGTCAGATAACATTACATATGTTAAGTCAATAAAAGATGTAGTAGAACTACTTAACAGTGAACAGCATAATAGTAAAAATATTCTTATGACGACAGGCAGTAAGAATATACCAGAGTATGTCTATATTACAGATTATAAAGAGAGAGTATATTTAAGGCTTCTTCCTAATCCTGAAATGTTACAGAGTGCAATAGAAGCAGGGATTATGCCGTCACATTTAATAGGTATACAGGGACCATTTTCACAGGAATTAAATGAGGCAGTAATAAGACAGTTTAATATAGGTGTTCTTGTGACAAAGGAGTCTGGCAGTAATGGCGGATATGAAGAAAAGGTGTCTGCCACAGAGAATACAGGCATTGACTGTATAGTAATAAAACGTCCAGTAGAAGAAAATGGAGTAAGCCTGCCAGAGCTTATTAAATATCTTAAGACAAAAGGGTTATAAAGCCTAAAAGCTATGTGGTTTTAGAGTTATAAAGTTTTAGGAAAATGGCTGTCTATAATGTTAATGAATTAAGGTGGAGTGAATAATGAAAAGGGTAATTATAGCTGGTGTGGGGCCGGGCAGTAAAAGCTGTCTTACAGAGGAAGTAAAGGAAGCAATTGATAATTCAGAGGTGCTGATTGGTTCTAAAAGGCTGATAGAAGAATACACAGATAAGAAGACATTTTATGCAGTAACAGCAAAAGACATAATAGATATTATTGATAATGAAAATGCCAATAACTACGTTGTGCTTATGTCAGGTGATACAGGCTTTTACAGCGGTGCAAAGAAGCTTGCAGAGGTACTTGCTGGAAAGTATGAATACAGCATTATGGCAGGTGTATCTTCTGTAATATATCTTGCGGCAAAGATAGGAAAGTCTTGGGAGAACGCAGCTTTTGTAAGCCTGCACGGCAAGAAACAAAGCTATATACCTGTAGTTTTACAAAATGAATTGACATATTTTCTGACACAGGGAAATGTATCACAGATATGCCAGGAGCTTTATAGGGCAGGACTTGGACAGGCACATATATGGATTGGTGAAAATCTTTCATATGATAATGAGAAGATAACTAATGGAAATGTGTCTGAATTTACTGAATATATTTCAGAAGGACTTACGGTATTGGCAGTTTATAATGAACATTCGCGTGCATTTTCAATAACAGGAATTGCTGACAGCAGTTTTATCCGTTCTGATGTGCCGATGACGAAAAGGGAAATCCGTGCAAGCGTTGTAAGCCGAATGGCGGTATCTAAGAATTCCTGCGTATATGATATAGGTGCAGGAACAGGCTCTGTCACAGTGGAGCTTGCACTTCACGCACTTTACGGAACAGTGTATGCAGTTGAGAGGACAGAAGAGGGCTGTAGTCTTATAGCTAAAAATGCAGAAAAATTCGGACTTAATAATATAGAGATTATACACGGCAATGCGGCGGCTGTTATTGATAGTCTGCCAGTACCCGATAAAGTATTTATTGGTGGAAGCGGTGGAGAGTTAGAATACATTTTCAGCAGTATTCTTAAGAAAAATCCATATGTCCATATTGTGGTTACGGCAGTGACATTAGAAACACTTAACAATACTATTTCATTAATGGAAAAGGATGGTGTGAATGTCCTTGATATAGTCCAGATTGCAGTGACAGAGGTAAAGAAAAGGGGCAGATATCATATGATGTCTGCGAATAATCCAGTATTTATTATAGAAGGAAGAGGTGCAAAGTGAGCCGTATAATGATAGCAGGGACAGGCAGTGGAAGTGGCAAGACAACAATTGTCTGCGGTCTATGCCAGTGTTTTAAAGATATGGGACTTAATATATCAGCGTTAAAATGCGGGCCTGATTATATAGATTCTATGTTTCATTCGCGTGTGTTAAATATGAGCACAGGTAATCTTGACAGCTGGTTTTGTGATAATGCAACAATAAAATATCTGCTTGCAGGTAAAGAGGATAAGAGTGATATAACTATTGTAGAGGGAGTTATGGGCTACTATGACGGACAGGGCTTTAGCACAAAGGGAAGTTCTTATGAGATAGCAGACATTACAGATACGCCGGTTATTCTTATAGTGAACTGCCGTGGAATGAGTAATTCAATCGGCGCAGTTGTAAAGGGTTATCTTGGATATGAAAAGAACAATAATATCAAAGGTGTAATCTTTAATAATCTTTCAGACAGGTTATATGGTAATGCCGCACGCATAGTTAAAGATATGGGGATAGAACCACTAGGCTATATGCCATATAAGAAAAATGCTGTGCTTGAAAGCCGTCATCTTGGTCTTGTGACCTCGGCAGAGGTGGAACATTTTCAGGAAAAAATCAACAGTATTGCAGAGCAGATGAGGGAAAGCGTTGATATAGAAGGAATACTTAGAATTGCAGAAAATGCTTCAAAGCTGGAAGCCATACATAAGAGCATAGATAAAAAAGATGTAAGGATTGCAGTTGCAAAAGATGAAGCTTTCTGTTTTCTTTATGATGATAATATAGATTATCTAAGGCAGTGCGGTTGTGAGATAGTGTATTTTAGTCCACTTGCAGATAATAAGCTTCCGGATAATATAGACGGGTTGTTACTATATGGCGGTTATCCAGAGCTTCACGCCAAAGCGTTGTCAGAAAATGTATCAATGAGGAATGATATTGCAAAGAAGATAAAAGAAGGACTTCCCTGCATAGCAGAATGTGGAGGATTTCTTTATCTGCACGAATACTTAGAAACACCAGAAAAAGATAAATATCCTATGGCGGGAATTATAAAAGGAATGGGATATAATGCAGGAAGACTACAGCGTTTTGGCTATATGACGCTTACGGCAAAGAAAGATACACTGATTGCCTCTGCAAATGAAAGCTTTCGTGCACACGAATTCCATTACTGGAATAGTGACTGCCCTGGTGAAGATTATGAGATAAAGAAAGCTTCAGATAACAGTATAGCATCAGCCGGTTATGGAAGTGATACGTTGTATGCTGGATTTCCACATATATATTTCTATGGCAATGAACAGGTGGCAGATAATTTCATAAATGCCTGTGTCAGCTATAGAAAGAATTATAAAAAATATAATGACAGGCTTGAAGGTCATGATATTAAAAGTTTTATTCCAGAATTAGGTTCTGATATTAAAAGTCTTATTCCAGAACTGTCAAAGATAAAGGCAAGCAGTAAAGATAGTGTACAAAAAGCACGTAGTCATTGGAATGGGATAGCAAAGCCACTGCACGGACTTGGACTTATGGAGGAAATAATAAGCCAGATAGCAGGAATCGAGCATACAGCAGATGTCAATATTGACAGACGTGCTGTTATTGTAATGTGTGCAGACAATGGCATAGTTGAAGAAAGTGTTACCCAGACAGGACAGGAGGTAACCGCGATAGTGAGCTGTAATATGGCAGACGGAATATCAAGTGTATGCAGAATGGCGGCATATGCCAATGCAGATGTTATTCCTGTGAATGTTGGAATTGCCATGGATACGCTTGAGGACGGAACAGATGTAGGGACTTATAAGGGGCTTGTCAATAAGAGGGTTATGTCTGGCACTAATAATTTCCTTAAAGAGCCGGCAATGTCAGAGGAACAGCTTATACAGGCTATATATGCAGGAATTACACAGGTTAAGGAGTGTAAGGAACAGAGGTATAATATTCTTGCAACAGGAGAGATGGGAATAGGCAATACAACCACAAGCACGGCACTTGCCTGCATACTTTTAAATCTTGAGCCACATATGGCAACAGGCAGAGGTGCAGGGCTTGATGATAAAGGTCTTAAGAAAAAGATAGAAGTTATTACCAGAGCTAAAGAAATGTATGGAAGCTGCCAGGACAATCCATTAACCCTTTTACAGAATATAGGCGGACTCGATATTGCAGGGCTTGTCGGAGTATATATTGGTTGTGCACTTTATGGAATACCTGTTGTTATAGATGGTGTTATCTCGGCAGTTGCGGCACTTATTGCAGTAAGGTTGAATAGTCAGATTGGTGATTACATAATAGCTTCACATCAGGGAAAAGAGCCTGCGATGAAAGCTCTGCTTAACGAACTTGGAAGGAAGGCTGTTATACACGGAGAGCTTGCACTTGGAGAGGGAACAGGTGCGGTTATGATGTTTCCACTTCTTGATATGGCTTTGCAGGTGTACAGGGAAAATACTACATTTGATGATATACGCATAACTGCCTATGAGGATTACGAAAAATGTTGATTATGGTTACAGGAGTAAGCGGCAGTGGCAAGTCAGAATATGCCGAGCAGATAAGCTGTCAGCTTGCAAAGGACAATAAAAAATATTATGTGGCTACTATGTATCCATATGGAGAAGACGGCAGAAGCAGGGTTAAGAAGCACAAGCTGCAGCGTGATGGCAAAGGCTTTGAAACGATAGAGCAGTATCAGAATATAGGTGGTGCACTTAAAGGATGTAAAAGAGATACAAAACCGGTAGTATTGGTTGAGTGTATGTCTAATCTTCTTGCTAATGAATGCTTTGAAGAAAACGGACATCCAGATAATATATTTGCTGAATGTATGCAGTTGTATTCAGAGTGCAGTCACCTTGTAATTGTGACTAATGAAGTGTTTTCAGACGGGTGTGAATATGATGATAGCACAACTGATTATATAAGACGGCTTGGAGAGCTTAATGTAAAGCTTGCAAAGGCAGCAGACACAGTTGTTGAGGTTGTATACACTATTCCTGTAGTATTAAAGGGGGATATCAGTTATGTCGGTAATTAAATCATTGGTAATTGCATTTTCAATGTATTCTAAAATACCAATGCCGCATTTGGAATTAGAAGAAAAAGATATGAGATATGTAATGGGCTTCTTTCCGTTAGCAGGTCTTGTTATAGGTGCAGTCATATATGGCTGGGTGTATATCAGCGGTCTGCTAAATGTGCCGGATATCAGCAGGACACTTGTTCTTGTAGTAATTCCTGTACTGATAACAGGGGGAATACACATTGACGGCTATATGGATACAAGTGATGCACTTAATTCATATGGCGACAGGGAGAAGAAGCTGGATATATTAAAGGATTCGCATATTGGAGCATTTGCAGTTATAAGATTGCTTATGTATTCTGCGGTATATTATGCGGCGGAATATATTATTGTGCAGAAGCCAGATAATATGAGACTTTTGCTTCTGGCACTTACGTTTTATCTGTCAAGAATTATAAGCGGTCTGGCAGCAGTTAATTTCCGAGGAGCAAGGAACAATGGAATGTTGCATACATTTACAAGTGCAACAGCAGTAAAATGTGTAAATGTAATGCTTGCGGTACAGTTAATTATATGTGTTATACTTATGTGCCTTTGCAGTGTTACAGGTGCTGTTGTAGTTATCGTTGTGGCATTCGTGGTTTTATTGTATTACAGATATATGGCATATAAGCAGTTCGGTGGAGTGACGGGCGACCTTGCAGGGTATCTGCTATGTGTAAGTGAACTGTGTATGACAATAGCTGTTGCTGTTATAGCATTGCTTTAGTGAATAAAAATGTGCACAGAAACGAGGAATAATATGGAATTATATTTTGGCGGAGCTTATCAGGGAAAGCTTGATTATGTATGTGGCAGGAAAAATATAGTTAAAGAATTGTGTGGTAATGCAGAAGATACAATGAGTAATATATATTCAGAAGATGATAAGTACATTAAAAATAAAATATGCAATAATAATATAGCTGATGGAGCATATTGCAGTATTGAAGATATAAAAAATGCCTGTATATTAAATCATTTTCATCTGCTTATAAAAAGACTGCTTAAAGATGGGAAATGTACAGATACGCTTATAGATACCATTTATGCTGGCAATCCATCAATTATAATAATATGCGATGAGATTGGCAGTGGCATAGTTCCTTTGGAAAAAGAGGACAGAATATACCGTGAAACAGTTGGGCGTATGCTTTGCAGGGCTGTAAAAAAGGCTGACAGGGTAGAGCGTATAGCGTGTGGCATAGGACAATGCCTGAAAGGTGAATAATATGAAGATTGTATTAATCAGACATGGTGCAACAGCAGGTAATATCAAAAAAAGGTATATAGGCATAACTGATGAGGACTTATGTGCTTCTGGGATTGAGAGCATACATAATAATATTAAGGCATGTTATTACCAAGAGGTACAGGCAGTATATGTAAGTCCTATGAAAAGGTGCAGGCAGACGGCAGAGCTTATATATCCTGAATATAAACAGCATATAGTGCCAGATTTCAGGGAATGTGATTTTGGCATATTTGAAGGAAAGAATTATAAAGAACTTTCTGGCAATGAGCAGTTCCAGAGATGGATTGACAGTAATGCAACGATACCATTTCCACAAGGAGAAGATGTTGCGGATTTTAAGAAAAGAAGTGTTAAGGGCTGGTATGATATGATTAAACAATGCCGTTTATTGAATTATTCGGACATTGCATGTGTAATTCACGGCGGCACAATAATGTCAGTAATGTCAGAGATATATGGTGGTGGCTATTATGATTATCATTGTGGCAATGGTGATGGGTATATATGTGATGTGGCTTTAGATGGAAGCATTAATAATTATACAGAACTTTTACGTTATGAGTAAAAATATGCGTATTCTATGAGTAAAGATATGTATTTATCTTGAGTAAAATATGTGTTTGTTATAAATAAATATGTGTGTCTATTATATGTTAAAGTATGAGTTTATTCTGAGTAATAGCGTGTGAAGGAATGAGGAGTTTATGAATTTATTTATATGTCAGACAATAGCAATTGGCTGTGGTTATATACTTGATCTGCTTATTGGTGACCCTCACTGGCTGTATCATCCGGTACGCCTTATAGGTAATCTTATTTCGTTGTTAGAAAGTATTTTATTAAAAGAAAAAGATACATCTGCTAAGAAGTACAGAAAGGGTATGGTGCTTGCAATATTAACGCCGTTAATAACGGGTATTGTTATTGTATCTATTCTTGTTGTTGGTTATCATATTAATATGATACTTGGCTGTGTAATTGAAACAATAATGTGTTATCAGATACTGGCAGTAAAATCGCTCAAAGTAGAAAGTATGAAGGTATATTATGCTTTGGATAAAGAAGGGTTACAGCAGGCACGTAATGCCGTTGCAATGATAGTCGGCAGGGATACGAAACAGCTTGATGAACACGGCGTTGTAAGGGCAGCTGTTGAAACTGTCGCAGAGAATACATCAGACGGAGTTATTGCACCATTATTTTATATGATGTTATTCGGGGCGGCTGGCGGTTTTGTATATAAGGCTGTTAATACAATGGATTCAATGATAGGTTATAAGAATGATAAATATTTGTACTTTGGAAGATTTGCGGCGAAGTTAGATGATGTTGTGAACTTTATTCCGGCAAGAATAGGAGGCTGTCTTATGATTGTGTCAGCAGGAATTGCACAGCTTGCAGAAAAATGTAATACAAAGGATAAAACAAATTCACACTATAGTATAGGGAATGCGTGGAAGATATTTAAAAGTGACAGAAAAAAGCACAGCAGTCCTAATGCCGCCCAGACAGAGTCAGCCTGTGCAGGAGCTTTAAAAGTAGCATTATCAGGCGATAATTATTATTTTGGAAAGCTTGTGCATAAGCCACAGATAGGAGAGGCAATACGTCCGCTGGAAGCTGGTGATATAGGAAGAAGTAATATTTTATTATATATTACTGCATTTCTTATGGTAATTATTGTGTTATTAATAAGATTGATAATAATGTTGGCAGTCAGATAATTATATTTTAATCAGATTGGCATATTGATACGGGGATTGCATACTGATAAAGAGATTGTCAGGCAGATGAGAGGTTACAGCTATGGAACAGCAGATACACGGTGGAAATATATATGATAAAAATATATACAACAAAGAAATAACACTTGATTATTCGGTTAATATTAACCCTTTAGGAATGCCGCAGGAAGTGTGTAATGCGATTACGCAGGATATTGGTGGTTATCAGACATATCCAGACATTAAGTATACGGCATTAAGAAATGCAATTGCCAGCAAAGAGAGTATTAATGCAGATAACATTTATAAGGTTAATATTAATGCTAGGAATATACTCTGTGGTAATGGTGCTTCAGAACTTATAATGGCAGTTGTAAGGGCTGTACATCCAGAAAAATGTGCCATTGCTGCACCTTCATTTTCAGGCTATGAGCGTGCAGTTAAGGCGTATGGAGCAGGGATTGTATATTATGAGCTTGACAGTAATAATGGCTTTAGCTATGAATATGTAAGTGGACGATTAGAACAGCTTGATGTCCAGTTATGTTTTATATGCAATCCGAACAATCCAACAGGGAATATTATACCTGAAAATATTCTTATCAATATATTAGACATATGCAGAAGAAGAAATATTATAGTTGTTGCGGATGAGTGCTTTTTAAGATTTAACCGTAATTATGAGAAGATAAGCTGTAAGCGTTTTCTAAAGGATTATAATAATCTTGTAATAATAAATGCGTATACCAAGTTCTATGCAATGGCAGGAATAAGGCTTGGATATCTCTTGAGTTATAATGATGAATTAATCGACAACATATCTTTACAGCTTCCAGAGTGGAATATATCAACAGTGGCACAGCGTGCAGGAATTGCGGCATTTAAGGATAAAGATTACGAGGAGCACACATATAGGCTTATCGAGAAGGAACGGGAATTTCTTACAGATAAATTATCGGCTATGGAATGTATCGTATATCCGTCTGAGGCAGACTATATAACTTTCAGGCTTCCGTCAGATAAGGCTGGCTGTCAGCTGCAGGACGAATTATTAAAAAATGGAATTCTTATCCGTTCGTGTCAAAGCTACCGCAATATGCCGCCAGACTGCTACCGCATAGCAGTAAAGAAGCATACAGATAATGAAATTCTTATTGATTTCATAAGCAATATATTGACAAAATGTATAATATAGATTAAGAATAGATGATTTCAAAGTGGCAATATATCCATAGATATCAATAACGGACAAATTATTATATATAAATATTATAATAAAGTTAATTAGGATAGGAATTTAACATAGATAACAGGGAAGGTGCAGTGATTATGGCAAGAAATCTGATGATTCAGGGAACGATGTCCAATGCAGGAAAGAGCATTATAACAGCAGGAATATTAAGAGTGTTAAAACAGGATGGCTACAGTGTAGCACCATTTAAGTCACAGAATATGGCACTTAATTCATATATAACAGCCGATGGTCTGGAGATGGGAAGGGCACAGGTTATGCAGGCAGAGGCGGCTGGGATATCCCCTTTTGTAGAGATGAATCCTATACTTTTAAAACCGACAAGTGATGTTGGTTCTCAGGTAATTGTAAATGGAATACCATTAAAGAATATGCCGGCTAAAGAATATTTCCAGTACAAAAAGCAGCTTATTCCAGATATATTAGAAGCGTATAATAAGCTTGCCAGTGCGTATGACATTATTGTTATTGAGGGTGCTGGCAGTCCGGCAGAGATTAACCTTAAAAAAGATGATATTGTTAATATGGGAATGGCAAAGCTTGTAGATGCACCTGTTCTGCTTGTAGGTGATATTGACAGAGGTGGTGTATTTGCACAGCTTGTTGGAACAATTATGCTGTTAGAGGAAGAAGAACGCAGGCGTGTAAAAGGTCTTGTTATGAATAAGTTCCGTGGAGATAAGAGAATATTAGAGCCGGGCATAAAACAGTTATATGATATATGTCCAATTCCGGTTGCAGGTGTAATTCCTTATGTTAAGCTTGACATTGATGATGAGGACAGCCTTGCTTCACGGATTGAGCCATCAGTCTACAATGCACATATGTCAGATGAGCAGTTCGACATAGTAGTAATACGTGTGCCTCACATTTCTAATTTTACGGATTTTAATGCACTTGAGCGTATTGAAGAGGTCAATCTGCGTTATGCAGACAAGGCAGAACAGATTGGAAATCCCGACCTCATAATTCTTCCGGGAAGCAAGAATACAATTAATGATTTAAAATGGCTCCGTAAAAATGGAATGGAAGCACAGATTATAAAATGTTCAAGACAGGATATTCCGGTATTTGGAATATGCGGTGGCTTTCAAATGTTAGGAAATGTCATTGATGATTCGTGTGGTGCAGAAACTGGAGAAGTTGTAGCAGGAATGGGACTGCTTCCGGTAACAACCACATTTTCAAAGAATAAACACCGTACAAGAGTGCAGGGGATAACTTGTATACAATCTGGAATGTGGGAAATGCTCGGACAGAAGAAATGTAAAGGCTATGAAATACATATGGGTGAAAGTACAATAAGTGAAGATGGTGCGAATCCATTTGCAAGAATATTCAATACTGTTGATAAGACCGAATATATGGATGGCTGTGTACGGGGCAATACAGCAGGAACTTATATGCACGGGATATTCGATGGACAGGAATTCTGCGACAGCTTAATCAATATGCTCTGTGCAAGGTATGGTATTACATCAAAGAGTGGTGTCAGAATAAGCTTTGATGAATACAAGCAGAGAGAATATGATAAGCTGGCAGATGTGATCCGTGAGAATATGGATATGAAGTATATATATGAGATTATAGGTTAAAGCTAAATTGAATAAAATGTATAATGTTTAATAAAGGTGTATTATTTTGAAGAATTAATACACCTTTTATTGTACATAAGATGCATATACATAGCATCCTGGGCACGGACAGCATTATGTTCTGCGATAGCCTCCGCTATTTCACGATGAGTTTCGATGGTTTCAGTTTTAAGGATGTTGCCGGTTGTTTCAACAAAAAGAGGGATAGAGCTGTTTATTATTGGGATTAATCTTGGAATGACAAGATTCTTGCTTCCCATAGCGATAGCGGTGTGGAATTCTATATCTTTTTGTGTATGGTCTTTTTTTGCTCCATAAGCTCTTCAACTTCATCACATAATCTGTTGATTTTGCTGATGTCATTCTTATCAGCATAGGTTGCTGACATAGCAGCAATAGAAGGCTCAAGTAAAAAACGTATTTCCAGCAGATCCTGCACAAGCTTCTTCTTATCTGATATGAATGTAAAGCCAAAAGGATCGTCTACTATACCAGGTGATGAGGCTACATATGTTCCAGAACCCTGTTTGATAGTTACAATATTGCGGGAGGCAAGAAGCTTCATAGCCTCTCTAAGAGAGCTTCTTCCAATATCAAGCTGGTGTGATAAGTGGCTTCAGGAATTATTTAAAATTGAGTATCGTTTTGGTTATTTGGTATTGACAGTGTATAATGACAAGAGTATAATGCAAAATGACAAAAAAAGTTGTCATTATAGCAATGAAAGTTGTCAGATTAATAATAAAAGTTGTCATATGGAGGTGTAGTATGATACTGCGAAATCGGCTGAAAGAACGCAGAGCTGCGCTGGATGTCAATCAGCAGGAGATGGGAAGACTGTGCGGAGTGTCAAGACAGACAATCAGTCTTATAGAAAGGGGCGATTATTCGCCGTCTGTCACTCTTGCATTAACGATTGCAAAAGTATGCGGCGTTACTGTGGAAGAAGTATTTTATTTACAGGAGGAAGATAATGATGGGAAATGAAGAAATTAAGAAAGCAAACAGAAAGGCATTGCCTAAGTTCATATTGCTTTGTATTGTAGGAGCTTTAATCGGAGGTGTAGCTGGGTATCTTGTTGGAGCAAATGGAATTGATACAATGTCAGGGGATTTTAAAGTGGTAGTTAGTAATTATGTTGAATTAACTGCACCTTGGATTATGCTTGCTATTGCAGTTATAATTCCTATAGTATTAGTGCCATACTACAGGAAGGCTAAGAAGCAGTTATCACAGTGGGATGGTGAAGACGAAGAAGTATCAGATGGTGTCGAAGAGAAGCTTTCTATAATTCAATGGGTTTCAAGTGGAGCACTTATAATTTCATATTTTCTTATTGCGGCATCATATTCAGGTGGTACAGCAATGTTTGAAAGTGTTAACAATATGATAGGATTAACTGTTAGCATTGCAGCATTTTTAGGGATTATGGCAGAGGTTGTTATTATACAACAGAAAAGTGTTGACTGTGTAAAGATAATGAATCCTGAAAAGACGGCATCGGTATATGATATGAAGTTCCAGAAGAAATGGCTTGAAACCTGTGATGAAGCAGAGAAGATTATAGTTGGGAAATGTGCATTTAAAGCATTTAATATAACGAATAGTATGTGCAGTGTACTTGCAGTTATTCTTGCAATCAGTGCACTTATGTTTGGAATTGGTTTTCTTCCTTCATTTGTTGTGTGCCTTATCTGGATAGTTAATATGTCAATATATTGCAAAGAATGTCTGAAATATTCAAAAGTTGGTAACAAGATTATGTAGATAAATATTGTAATGAAATTTCTCACCACCCCCTTGACTTGGAGTTAAGTCAAAGTATTAAGATAAACACATAAACGATAATACATTTTAGAAAAGGAGCAATGGGAATGTATAATAATACTTTAACACTTAACAATGGAGCGAAAATTCCACAGCTTGGACTTGGTACTTGGTTTATTGACGATGCAAAGGTTGCAGATGCTGTAAAAGAAGCGGTAAAGCTTGGATACAGACATATTGATACAGCACAGGCATATGGCAATGAAAGAGGTGTCGGTGAAGGAGTGCGTAATTGCGGAGTTTCAAGAGAGAAACTTTTTGTAGTATCAAAGGTTGCCGCTGAACATAAGACATACAAGGAAGCTAAAGCTGGTATTGATGAGACACTTGAAAAAATGGGACTTGATTACCTTGATATGATGATTATTCATTCACCACAGCCTTGGTTAGAGGTTAATCAGAGTGATGACAGATATGTAGAAGGTAACAGAGCTGCATGGAGGGCATTGGAAGATGCTTATAAGGAAGGAAAGCTTAAGGCAATTGGTATATCTAATTTCCAGATTGGTGATATTGAAAGTCTTTTAGAAACAGCAGAGGTTAAGCCGATGGTTAACCAGATTCTTCTTCATATAAGCAACACGCCATTAGAACTTGTAGAATATTGCCAGAAGCGGGGAATAGTAGTAGAAGCATATTCACCTATAGCACACGGTGAAATTCTTAACCAGCCAGAGATTAAAGTGATAGCTGATAAATATGGTGTTACCATTCCACAGCTTTGCATCAGATATACATTACAGCTTGGAGCAATAGCACTTCCAAAGACAGCTGATCCTGAGCATATGAAGAGTAATGCAGAAGTAAATTTTGAAATCAGTGCAGAGGATATGGAAGCTCTTAAGAATTTCAAGAAAATTGAAAATTATGGTGAGAGCAGTGGCTTCCCAGTATATGGCGGTAAACTTTAATTAGTGAAATTGGTAAAATTTAATTAGAGAAATATATTAATAGAGGATTGTTATGGATAAAATAGTACAGACAGCAGGAAGAACAGCTTTAGGAGAATATGCTCCACAGTTTGCACATTTTAATGATGATGTGCTTTTTGGTGAGAACTGGAATAATCAGGATATTGATGTAAAGACAAGAAGCATTATAACAGTAGTTTCACTTATGTCTATGGGAATTACAGATTCTTCACTTAAGTTCCATTTACAGAATGCCAAGACACACGGTGTAACTCAGAAGGAAATCGTGGCTGTTATAACACACGTTGCATTTTACGCAGGCTGGCCAAAAGCGTGGGCAGTATTTAATCTTGCCAAGGAAGTATGGAATGTAAATGAAGGTGATTTGCCTTATGAAGATGAAGCTATGAGAGCACACGCAAAAGAAATGGTATTTCCTATCGGAGCACCAAATGAAGCATATGCACAGTATTTTATAGGAAAGAGTTATCTTGCACCTGTATCTACAAGTCAGGTGGGAATTTTTAATGTGACATTTGAACCGGGCTGTAGAAATAACTGGCATATACATCACGCAAAGAGTGGCGGCGGACAGATTCTTGTATGCGTATCTGGACGTGGTTACTATCAGGAAGAAGGAAAAGAGGCTGTAGAACTCAATCCGGGCGACTGCATTAATATTCCAGCAGAAGTTAAGCATTGGCACGGAGCAGCACCAGACAGCTGGTTCTCACATCTGGCAGTTGAAGTACCTGGCGAGGAGATATCTAATGAATGGTGCGAGCCAGTGACAGATGAGCAATATAGCAAGCTTAAATAAAAAATGTAAGGCACGAACCCAGTGTTTTAGCGGCTTTCAGCACATATAAAGATTTATTTTAAATTTTTTTGAAATTTCTTCAAAAAAGTGCTTGACGAATTACATTGGGTCGTGTATTATAATGAAGTGCTTTGCGATAGCAGCTAACACAAAGCAAGACTTAAGATATGGCTTATTGGTCAAGTGGTTAAGACGTCGCCCTCTCACGGCGAAGACAGGGGTTCGACTCCCCTATAAGCTATTCTGCGTTATAATTGATTCGAAAGAGTGGGCTTTATGTCCACTCTTTCGTTTTTGCAATATAATTATTGTTTGATTAATGCAGAATGAAAACTGAATATTATTAAAAGAAAGAGGTAGTAATGGGTAAGAGAGAAGATTATGAAGCTAAGACAGAAAAGCTTATAATGCCAATTGTTGAAGCTAATAATGTAGAACTTTTTGATGTGGATTACATTAAAGAGGGTCAGGACTGGTATCTGCGTGTCTACATAGATAAAGAAGGTGGAGTTACAATTGATGACTGTCAGGCTGTAAGCAGAGCTTTTAATGAGATACTTGATAAGGAGAACTATATTACTGACCAGTACATTTTTGAAGTGAGTTCACCGGGACTTACAAGACCTTTAAAGAAAGAGAAGGATTATGCAAAGAGTATTGGGAAACTTATAGATATTAAGCTTTACAAAGCTGTTGAAGGCTTAAAGGAATATACAGGCGTTCTTAAGGAATACGATAAAGACAACATTACAATAGAGGTTGATGATAATCTTATAAAGATTGAGAGAAGCAATCTTGCAATGATTAGATGGGCATATGTTGAATAGATATATAACTAAAGTTGTTAATAATGGAGGATAAGAAGATGAATAAAGAATTGATACTTGCGATTGAAGCCTTAGAAAAAGAAAATGGAATCGACAAAGAGATTATGTTTGATGCTATAGAAAAGTCATTAATGGACGAATATAAGGCTGAATTTGACAAGGCAGATAATGGCAGGGTAGTACTTGACAGAAGAACAGGTGATTTCCACATTTATTCAGACAGAACTGTAGTTGAAGAAGTAGAAGTTCCAGAGTTCCTTGATACTAAGAAAGGAAAGTATGTATCTGGTACAGAAATCGCACTTGCAGATGCAAGAAAGATTAAGCCGGCCTGTCAGCTTGGTGATGTTATTACTATAGAAGTAAAGTCAGAAGAATTCTCAAGAAAGGCAGCTAAGAATGCCAAGAATACAATTGTCCAGACTATAAGAGAACAGGAAAAGAATGCACTCTACAACGAGCTTCACGCTAAGGAGAAGGAAATCGTTACAGGTGTTGTACAGAGAATTAACGACAATGGTGATATGACTATTGATATTGGAAGAACACAGGCGGTTCTTAAGGCAGATGATAACTTTAAGGATAAGCAGTTCAAATGCGGAGACAGAATTAAGGTATATGTTGCAAGCGTAAGCAACAGAGAAAGAAGCGGTTTATCAGTTAAGATTTCAAGAAAGTCACAGGAACTTGTGAAAAAGCTTTTTGAAGAAGAAGTTACAGAGATTAAAGACGGCACAGTTGAGATTATGGCTATCGCAAGAGAAGCAGGTTCAAGAACTAAGATGGCTGTAAGAGCTAATGTTCCTCATGTAGATCCAGTTGGTGCATGCGTAGGTATTAACGGTGCGAGGGTTAAGAATATCGTTAATGAACTTGGCAATGAACAGATTGATATTGTTGAGTGGGATGACAATCCAGCACAGTTAATCGTTAATGCTTTAAGCCCGGCAAAGGTTGTATCAGCAGTAGCAGATGAAGAAGAGAAGAAGGCTAAGATAATTGTTTCAGAACAGCAGTTATCACTTGCAATCGGTAAGTCAGGACAGAATGTAAGACTTGCAGCTAAGCTTACAGGTTATGGAATTGATATTAAGAGCGAAGCTGATCCAGAAGCATTTGCTGATATGGATAAAGACAACGCAGAAATCGTATATGGTGAAGACAGCGAAGGATATGATGACAATCAGGCAGATAATGTAATGTCATTGGATGAAGACTATAACGAAGATGCAGCCTCTGACACAGAAGTTGTAGAAGAATAATATTATTGGAGAGTGATAGTTTGGCAGCAGTAAAGAAGATTCCACAAAGACAGTGTATAGGTTGTAATGAGATGAAAGACAAAAAGCAGCTTATACGGATATTAAAGACTCAGGATGAACAGATAATAATAGATACAACAGGCAAGAAGAACGGAAGAGGGGCGTATATATGTCCTGACGCAGAGTGTCTTAAGAAAGCAAGAAAGTCAAGAGGACTTGAAAGAGCTTTTAAGATGGCTGTTGATGCATCTGTTTATGATGAGTTAGAAAAGGAGATGAATAATCTTGGACAATAAAAGAGCATTATCAATGATAGGTCTTGCACAGAAGGCTGGAAAAGTAGCAAGCGGTGAGTTCTCTACTGAAAAGGCTGTAAAAGAGCATAAGGCATATATGGTAATAGTAGCAGATGATTCATCTGATAATACCAAAAAGAATTTTAAGAATATGTGTGAATATTATAAAGTGCCAGTGTATTTCTTTAGCAATAAGGATGACTTAGGGCATGCTATAGGTAAAGAATTCAGAGCATCACTCGCAATCCTTGATGAAGGGTTTAAGAATAGTATTGAGAAACATTTTAAACAAGATTAGAGATAATCGGTGTAAATAATACAGAAATATTATTCCTGTATTGGAAAAGAGGTTAAATGGCAAATATGAGAGTTCATGAGTTGGCGAAAGAATTAAATATTTCATCAAAAGCAATAACTGATATGTTAAGCAATGCTGACAAGAAATATACAGCTATGAGCGGACTTGGTGAAAGTGAAATAAACAGTGTAAAGAGCAAGTTTACAAAAGCAGCTGGAAATACAGCTAATAAATCAGGACCTAAAAAGGCAGAAGAAAAACAAGTGAAATCAGAGGAGAATAAGAATATTAAGGCACAGGATAAGACTGGTAATAAGTCAGAACAGAATACACAGGATACTAAAGCAGCAAACACATCTAAGGATGTAGATAAGAAGCACATTTCTCAGGTGTACTTCCCACAGAACAGCCAGAAGACTGATTCAAGAGATAGAAATAATAATAGAGATAATAACCAGAATAGAAATAACAGAGATGGTTATAGAAATGACCGAAATAACGGCGGTTATAGAAACGATAGAAACAATGACCGTAATGGCGGTTACCAGAACAGGGACAATAACGGTCAGAACAGAGATGGTTATAGAAATGACCGAAACAACGGCGGTTATAGAAATGATAGAAACAATGACCGCAATGGCAGTTACCAGAACAGGGATAATAACAGCCAGAACAGAGATGGTTATAGAAATGACCGAAACAACGGCGGTTATAGAAACGATAGAAATAATGACCGTAATGGCGGTTACCAGAACAGGGACAATAACGGCCAGAACAGAGATGGTTATAGAAATGATCGAAACAACGGCGGTTATAGAAACGATAGAAACAATGACCGCAATGGCGGTTACCAGAATAGGGATAATAACGGACAGAACGGCGGACGTTCAGGAAGAGATGGTCAGGGATTCTCTGGTCAGAGAAGAAATGACAGAGGTTCTTCAGCACCTAAGGACGATTTCATTTTTGAGACAAAGCCAGATTCAAGAAGACCAGACTCAAGAAAGAATGATTCAAGAAAGAATGACAGAAAGAAAGATAATGAGGCAAAGGAAAATCTTAAATTTGCTAACAGCAAGTTAGAGAAGAAACCGACTCCAAAGCAGGAGAAGAAGGAAGAAGAGACAATTAAGCAGCTCATTTTACCAGACAGCCTTACTATCAAGGAACTTGCTGATAAGATGAAGGTTCAGCCATCTGCAATTGTTAAGAAGCTTTTCTTACAGGGTAAGGTTGTAACAATTAACCAGGAAGTTGATTATGATACAGCAGAAGAAATAGCACTTGAGTTCAACTGCATATGTGACCACGAAGTTAAGGTTGATGTTATTGCAGAACTTCTTAAGGAAGATGAAGAGTCAGAGGACGATATGGTTGCAAGACCACCAGTTGTCTGTGTTATGGGACACGTTGACCACGGTAAGACATCTTTACTTGATGCAATCAGGGAAACACATGTAACAGCTAAGGAATCAGGCGGTATTACACAGAAGATCGGTGCTTATATGGTGGATGTCGATGGACAGAAGATTACATTCCTTGATACTCCTGGACACGAAGCGTTTACAGCTATGCGTATGCGTGGTGCACAGGCTACAGATATTGCTATTCTTGTAGTAGCAGCTGATGATGGCGTTATGCCACAGACAATCGAAGCTATTAACCACGCTAAGGCAGCGGGCGTTGAAATTATCGTTGCTGTTAATAAGATTGATAAGCCTAATGCTAATATCGAGAAGGTTAAGCAGGAACTTACAGAATATGAACTTATCGCAGAAGACTGGGGTGGTTCAACTACATTTGTTCCAGTATCAGCTCACACTAAGGAAGGTATTGATGAACTTCTTGAGATGATTCTTCTTACAGCAGAGGTTAATGAGTTAAAGGCTAACCCTAACCGTAAGGCAAGAGGTATCGTAATTGAAGCGGAGCTTGATAAAGGACGTGGTCCAGTTGCGACTATCCTTGTACAGAAGGGTACATTAAGAGTTGGTGATGCAGTTGCTGCAGGTTCTTGTTATGGTAAGATAAGAGCTATGATTGATGATACTGGAAGAAGAGTTAAGGAAGCTACTCCATCTATGCCTGTAGAGATTCTCGGTCTTAATGATGTTCCTAATGCTGGTGAAATTATTATGGCTACAGAGAGTGAGAAGGAAGCAAGAAATATTGCTGATACATTTATTGCAGAAGGCAAGAAGAAGCTTCTTGATGATACTAAGCATAAAGTATCACTTGATGCATTGTTCGAGCAGATTCAGGCTGGTAATATGAAGGAACTCGACCTTATTATTAAGGCTGATGTACAGGGTTCAGTCGAGGCTGTTAAGCAGAGTCTTGTTAAGCTTTCTAATGAAGAAGTTATCGTTAAGGTTATCCATGGCGGCGTTGGTAATATTAATGAGTCAGACGTTGTGTTAGCTTCTGCTTCTAATGCTATTATCATCGGCTTTAATGTTAAGCCTGATAATCAGGCGAGAATAGTTGCTGAGAGAGAAAAGGTTGATTTAAGACTTTACAGTGTAATCTACAATGCAATTGAAGATGTTGAGGCAGCTCTTAAGGGTATGCTTGAGCCTATATATGAGGAAAAGATTATCGGCCATGCTGAGATAAGACAGATATTCAAGGCTTCTGGTGTTGGTAATATTGCCGGTGCTATCGTTACAGAGGGTAGAATTACTAAGGATTCAATTGTAAGAATTACAAGAGATAAAGAGCAGATATACGAAGGTCCTATCGCTACACTTAAGCATTTCAAGGATGATGTTAAGGAAGTTAAGGGCGGTTCTGAATGTGGTATGGTATTTGAGAACTTTGGCCAGATTCAGGAAGGCGATCTTGTAGAAGCTCATATAATGGTAGAAGTACCTAGATAGAGTTATCCGATAGTCCAGAAAATTGAATTTTCTGGACTATATGGTTTTGACAGTGATATAATTATATATTAGAAAGTAGGAGTATATGCGTAAAAATAGTGTTAAGAATACCCGCATTAATGGGGAAGTATTAAAAGAGCTAAGCAATATAATCCGTAGTGAAATCAAAGACCCAAGAATCAATCCGATGACATCGGTTGTATCTGTTGAGGTCGCACCAGATTTAAAGACTTGTAAGGCATATATAAGTGTACTTGGCGATGAGCAGTCACAAAAGGACACTATTACAGGACTTAAGAGTGCGGAAGGCTATATAAGAAGAGAACTTGCTAGAACAGTGAATTTAAGAAATACACCAGAAATCAAGTTCATTCTTGACCAGTCAATTGAGTACGGAATTAATATGTCTAAGCTTATAGACGAAGTTACACAGAAAGATAGTGATAGTCATAATAAGTAAGAAGGTGTAATATATGAATATTATTGAAGAGTTAGGTGCTGCAAAAGTAGTTGGTATAACAGGGCATATAAGACCAGATGGTGACTGCACAGGTTCAGTGCTTGGTCTGTATAATTATTTAAAGGATAATGCACCAGATATAGATGTAAATGTTTATCTTGAACAGCCATCAGACAAATTATCATATCTTAATGGTTTTGATGCTATAAAAAATGTTATTGAGCCGGATAAGAAGTTTGATGCATTTATTGTTCTTGATTGCAGTTCAATAGACAGAATAGAGCCATTCGCAGACGGATTTAAGAATGCGGATAAGACTATATGTATAGATCATCATATAAGTAATGACAGTTTTGCAGATGTTAATAATGTTATTCCAACAGCGAGTTCAGCGTGTGAAGTGCTTTATGACACATTTGATGCCGGTAAAGTAAGCAGGAATACTGCTGAATGTATATACACAGGTATTATACACGATACAGGTGTATTCAAATATAGCTGCACATCACTCCACACTATGGAGATAGCAGGAAAGATGATGCAGATGGGAATAGATTATTCTGATATAATAGATAATAGCTTTTATAAGAAGTCTTATGTACAGAACCAGATTCTTGGAAGGGCGCTTCTTGAAAGCGTGCTTTTTTATGACGGAAAATGTATATTCTCAAGCGTGACAAGAGATGAAATGGATTTCTATGGAGTTACTGGCAGGGAGCTCGGAGGAATTATTGAACAGTTAAGGCTTACTGATGGAGTTGAAGTTGCAATATTCTTATATGAAACAGGCGATAATGAATATAAGGTAAGTCTTCGTTCTAAGAAAGAGATTGATGTAAGCAGGATAGCTGCCTGCTTTGGCGGCGGCGGACATATAAGGGCTGCCGGCTTTAATGCTAAAGGCACTGTATATGAAATCGTCAACAGAATAGGCGAAATGATTGAACAGCAGTATGCACAGGAGTAATCACTAAGAAAGGTTAAGTTGGTATGAACGGAATTATTAATGTATACAAAGAAAAAGGTTTCACATCACACGATGTGGTTGCAAAACTTCGTGGAATTCTTCATATGAAAAAAATAGGTCATACCGGTACACTTGACCCTGATGCAGTTGGCGTGCTTCCGGTGTGTCTTGGTAAAGGAACGGGGCTGTGTTCCATGATTACAGACTGGACTAAGACCTATGAGGCTGTAATGCTTCTTGGTACAGTTACTGATACTCAGGATACATCGGGAACTGTTCTTAAGACAAGAGAGGTTAATGTCACTAAAAGACAGATATTGGAAGTTTGCAGCAGCTTTGAGGGAGAATATGATCAGATTCCCCCAATGTATTCGGCACTTAAGGTTAATGGAAAGAAGCTTTATGAGCTTGCAAGAGCAGGGGTAGAGGTTGAGAGAAAACCGCGCCGTATAAAGATTAATTCTTTGAGGGTTAATGATATTAACCTTGAAGATGATATTAAGACGGTTACAATTACTGTAGACTGCTCCAAAGGAACTTATATAAGGACGTTGTGTCAGGATATAGGAGAGAAACTTGGCTGTGGAGCTTGTATGATGGAGCTTATAAGAACAAGAGTGGGGGATTTTCTTATTGATGATACTCTTACACTTAATCAGATAGCAGCTTATATGATTAAGGGAGAGATGGAAGAACATATTATCAGCATTGATTCTATGTTTCCGTCATATACCAGACTTACAGTAGATGAAGCTTACAACAAGCTTTTGTATAATGGCAATAAGCTTCCTTTAGAAGCGGTTGTTAATGAAGATTGTGAGTTTCTTGATATGGAGAAATTCAGGATATATGATTCTGGCAATACATTTGTTGGCATATATCAGTATATTGCGGGACAGTTTGTCCTTGAGAAGATGTTTTATGAAGGATAAATGATGTACCTGAAAGGCGGTGTAGACCAGTATGGAATACATACACGGAACGGAGGATTTCAAGCTGGAAAGGTCCAGCGCTGTAACGCTTGGCAAGTTTGATGGTGTTCATCTTGGACATCAGAAGCTTATATCCATAGTTAAAGAGAAAGCAGAGGAACAGGGACTTTTGTCGGTTATGTTTACATTTGACAGAATTCCGCTTAGTATCTGTCCTCAGAAGAACCAGCATTTTTTATCTACTAATTCGGAGAGAAGAATGTTATGCGAGAATTATGGAATAGATGTCGAGGTTGAGTATCCATTTACTACAACACTTATGAATATGGAACCAGAAGAATTCGTAAGTGATATATTGATTAATAAATTGAAAGCAAAGGTAATTGTCGTTGGAACTGATTATTGCTTTGGCAGGGATAGAAGCGGCAATGTGGAATTTCTTATAAGTAATGCAGCTAAATATGGCTATGAAACCATTGTTGTAGAGAAAGAGAAGTTTCAGGATAAAGATATAAGCAGTACATATGTAAGGGAAGAATTAAAGTTAGGCCATATGGAGACAGTCAATGTGCTCCTTAACAGACCTTATTCGATAACAGGAATTGTTGCCAAGGGTAACCAGCTTGGCAGGAAGTTAGAGATACCTACCATTAATGTATATCCTACAGAGATTAAGCTTCTTCCACCTAACGGAGTGTATGCATCCAGAATATTAATAGATGGTGTCTGGTATTATGGTGTTACTAATCTTGGTACTAAGCCGACAATAAGTGATGGATATGAAGTGAGCGTTGAGACTAATGTATTTGACTTTGATAAAGATGTATACGGAAACAGGGTTGAGGTGGCACTTTATCATTTCTTAAGGCAGGAAATGAAGTTTGAAAATGTTGAGGCATTAAAGAAGCAGATGGAAAGTGATGCAAGCTTTGCTAAAGAGATGTTTCTTATACAATAAAAGATAAATGGAAATATTTTGAGATTGTTTTTGAAAAGATATTTTTGAAGTGATTTTGAAAAAATTAAATTTTGAAAATGTCTTGAAATCTTGAAATTATTTTGTAAATCCACTTGATTTCATATTGGTGTTATGATATATTATCAACGTATGAGCCGTCACTCAGATACGGGACACTCCGACCCCAGGCTTGGTGGCAGGTGATTAATATTTAGGAGGAATCAACAATGATATCTAAGGAAAAGAAAGCAGAAATTATTGCTAATTACGGAAGAAAAGCAGGAGATACAGGTTCTCCAGAAGTTCAGATTGCAATCTTAACAGAAAGAATTGCTGAATTAACAGAACATTTAAAGATTAACCAGAAGGATCATCACTCAAGAAGAGGTCTTTTAAAGATGGTTGGTAAGAGAAGAGCTTTACTTTCTTACTTAAAGAAGAACGACATCGAAAGTTACAGAAACTTAATCGAACGTTTAGGAATCAGAAAGTAATTAATTATTTATGGCGGAGTTGTATAACTTCGCCTTTTTCTTTTGGTAATATGCTTGCAAATCAGGCAGTAATTACTTATTATTAAGCTAATAACAGAAAGATTTCACCGAGACCACTCAAAAGCGTACTTAATTAAGTGGGTTTTTGAGTTGTTTCGGACTTTCTGTTAATACAATTAAGCAAGCCATAACAGGCGGAAACGAGGAAATTTATGTTTAAACAGTACACAATGGAATTAGCTGGCAGAACATTAAGAGTTGATGTCGGCAGAGTATGTGCACAGGCTAACGGAGCAGCTCTTATGCACTATGGTGATACAGTGGTACTTTCAACAGCTACTGCATCTAAGGAGCCAAGAGAAGGAATTGATTTCTTCCCATTAAGTGTTGAATTTGAAGAAAAGATGTATGCCGTAGGCAAGATACCTGGCGGATTTAATAAGAGAGAGGGAAAGGCTTCTGAGAATGCTATTCTTACATCAAGAGTAATAGACAGACCTATGAGACCTTTATTCCCTAAGGATTACCGTAATGATGTTACACTTAATAATATGGTTATGGCAGTAGATCCAGAGTGCCGTCCAGAGCTTGTTGCTATGATTGGAGCCTCTATTGCAACTTGTATATCAGATATTCCATTTGACGGTCCTTGTGCTATGACACAGGTTGGTATGATTGACGGAGAATTCATTATTAACCCATCACAGGCTCAGTGGCAGGAAGGTGATCTTCAGCTTACAGTAGCTTCTACTAAGCAGAAGGTTATTATGATTGAAGCCGGTGCTAATATCATTCCAGAGGACAAGATGATTGAAGCTATATATATGGCTCACGATATCAACCAGACAATCATTGCATTTATTGAGAAGATTGTATCAGAAGTTGGAAAAGAAAAGCACTCATATGAGAGCTGTGCTATTCCAGCAGAGATGTTTGAAGCTATGAAACAGGTAGTATCTCCAGAAGAAATGGAAGTTGCTGTATTCACAGATGACAAGCAGACTAGAGATAAGAACATTGATGAGATAATGGAAAAGATGAAAGAAGCATTTGCTGATAATGAAGAATATCTTGCATTACTTGGTGAAGCTCTTTACCAGTATCAGAAGAAGACTGTCCGCAAGATGATCTTAAAAGACCATAAGAGACCTGATGGACGTGCAATCAACCAGATAAGACCGCTTGCAGCAGAGGTTGATATCATTCCTAGAGTTCATGGTTCTGCTATGTTTACAAGAGGACAGACACAGATATGTGACGTTGTAACACTTGCTCCTTTATCAGAAGCACAGAAGGTGGATGGACTTGATGATAATGTTACAACTAAGAGATATATACATCACTACAATTTCCCTTCATACTCCGTAGGTGAGACAAAGCCTTCAAGAGGACCAGGACGTAGAGAGATTGGACACGGAGCTTTAGCCGAGAGAGCACTTATTCCAGTACTTCCTTCAGAAAAGGAATTCCCATATGCAATACGTGCTGTATCAGAGACATTCGAGTCTAATGGTTCTACATCAATGGCTTCAACTTGTGCATCTTGTATGTCACTTATGGCTGCTGGTGTTCCAATTAAGAGTATGGTTGCAGGTATCTCTTGTGGCCTTGTAACAGGTGATACAGATGATGATTATGTTGTTCTTACAGATATTCAGGGTCTTGAAGATTTCTTCGGAGATATGGACTTTAAGGTAACTGGTACAACAGAAGGTATAACAGCTATCCAGATGGATATTAAGATTCATGGTCTTACACGTCCTATCGTAGAAGAAGCTATAAGAAGAACAAGAGAAGCAAGACTTTTCATTATGGATACTTGTATGAAGCCAGCTATCGCTGAACCAAGAAAGACTGTAGGTGAATTCGCACCTAAGATTATCCAGACTACAATTGATCCGGCTAAGATTGGTGAAGTTGTTGGACAGCGTGGTAAGGTTATCAATGCCATCATCGAAGAATGTGGTGTTAAGATTGATATCACAGATGACGGCTTTGTATCAGTATGTGGTGTTGACCAGGCTGGTATGGATAAGGCTATGAAGTATATCAGAACTATTGTTGATGAATTTGAAGAAGGAAAGATATACGAAGGTAAAGTTGTAAGTATTAAGGAATTCGGTGCATTTGTTGAGTTCGCACCTGGAAAGGAAGGAATGGTTCACATTTCTAAGATTTCTAAGGAAAGAATTAATATGGTAGAAGATGTTCTTACTCTTGGTGACGTTGTCAAGTGTAAGTGCATGGGTAAGGATAAGATGGGAAGAATAAGCTTCTCCATCAAAGATGCTGAATAATTGATAGTTCAGACATTTAATAATTGATATATAAAGATATTAACTGATAAGCAGTTTGACCTGCTGGCTTGACTGCTTATTAGTTATTTATAGTGATTTTAATTATAAGGAGGATACAGATATGGTAGATCAGAATTGTGCATACTGTATGGAAGGTGAACTTGTTGCAAAGTTCGGTATTAAGATATGCGAATTAGAGACATCTAAGGTATATCTTTTCAAGGAGCAGAGTCATCCGGGAAGATGTATCGTTGCGCATAAGAAGCACGTAGGTGATATGAACGAGCTTACAGCAGAAGAAAGAGCAGCTTACTTTGAGGATGTTGCAAGAGTTGCAAGAGCAATTATGAAAGCGTTTAACCCAGATAAGGTTAACTATGGTGCATATGGAGATACAGGACATCATCTTCACTTCCACCTTTGTCCTAAGTATAAGGACGAATATGAATGGGGTGGAGTATTCCTTATGAATCCAGATAAGAAATACCTTACAGATGAAGAATATGCTGCTATGATTGAGAAGATTAAAGCTAACCTTTAAGATTAAGTGGTGTTTTAACATATAATTCTGCTGCTTTTGCAGAAAATATAAGAATGCATACAAAATATTGTGATATTGGTATAAAATTTATGCAATATCACAATATTTTTTGCTTTTTTTAATGTAATATGATATAATTTGCAATAAGTAATCTTGATATACATTTATATAAAGATGTAGGAACGGAGATTAATATGGGAAATGCGGGAGATAATACTAAAGATAATACTACAAATTCTAAGATTGTGAGTGATGAATTATATCTTTATTCGTTGAAGAAGATGGCTGATCTTAACGCTAAGAAGAATGAATCGCCGCTTACAGGTCTATATGGAATTAAGGCATTCTTTTATGAAGCTAATGAACTTATGAGGAACAACAGTGATAAGAAGTTCGCTGTTATAAGAATGGATATATACCATTTTAAGACAGTTAATGAGTTCTGTGGACGTGAAGAAGCGGATAAGCTGCTTAAGTACATATCAGGATTGTTTTGTGATTATGAGGGGGAATTCTGTGTTGCAGGTCATTTCAGGGCTGACATATTTGTGTTATGCACATCATTTGATGACAAGCAGGAGCTTATTGATATTGTTAACTCGATTAGGAGTAGAATAGACCAGTATAATATACAGTGCAAAGTTCTTCCCGCATTTGGAATATGTATTAATCATAATAATATGGATGTAAGCCTTATGTGTGATTACGCAGATCTTGCGATTAAGAAGATTAAGGGCAAGGTATTTAAGACATATGAGTTTTATGATAATGCTATGCGTGAGTCTATGCTTTTGGAGAAGAAGATAGAAAATGATGTGCTTCCGGCACTTAAGAATGACTACATAAAAGCATATGTACAGCCCAAGGTTGATATGCACAATGGGCATATTATTGGCGGAGAGGCACTTGTAAGATGGCAGAACGATAAGGAGATGATATATCCTGACCAGTTCATACCTGTTCTTGAGAAGAATGGATATGTAATTGATGTGGATAATTTTATATGGAACAAAGTATGTGCCTGTATTAAGATGATGGAAGATAAAGGTATTGAACCGGTTCCTATATCAGTTAATGTATCAAGAATGCATGTATATCAGGAAAAGTTCACAGAGAATTTAAAGAATATGGCCGGTGAATATGGTATAGATCCTAAGTATATTCCGCTAGAGATAACAGAAAGTGCGTTTACTAAGGAAGAGGGCAGTCTTTTTAAGAAGGTTCAGTCATTGCAGGGATATGGCTTTAAGTTCTCAATGGACGATTTCGGTTCGGGATATTCTTCTCTTGGAATGTTAAAGAGCGAGCGTGTAGATGAAGTTAAGATAGACAAGACCTTTGTTGATGATATAGCAACAGATAAAGGAAAAGTACTTCTTGGCAATGTCATAAGAATGATTAATGAACTTGGAATAGATATGATTGCAGAAGGTGTTGAGACAAAAGAGCAGGCTGATTTCTTAAAGGAGAATGGCTGTATGTATGCACAGGGCTACTATTATTATAAACCTATGCCTATTGAAGAATTTGCTAAATTGCTTGAAAATTCAGCCAGATAGTGATAGAATATTTGTCGGTGTATTTTTAGATTAGAAATAAGAAGATAAGTAGATTAAAGGAGAAATAAAATGTCAGGACATTCAAAATTTGCTAACATAGCCCATAAGAAAGCTGCAAATGATGCTGCTAAGGGTAAGATTTTTACAAGACTTGGTAAGGAGATTATGGTTGCCGTTAAAGAAGGTGGACCTGATGTTAATAATAATAGTAAGTTAAGACAGGTTGTTACTAAGTGTAAGGCTGCTAATATGCCTAATGATACAATTGAAAGAGCTATTAAGAAGGCTGCAAGTACAGATATGTCTAACTTTGAATCAGTTACATATGAAGGATATGGTCCTAACGGAACAGCTATTATAGTTGAGGCATTAACAGACAATAGAAACAGAGCTGCTTCTAATATCAGAAATGCATTTACTAAGGGTGGCGGTAATGTAGGAACACCTGGCTGTGTATCATTTATGTTCGATAACAAGGGACAGATTATCGTTGCTAAGGAAGATTGTGATAAGGATGCAGATGATCTTATGATGATTGCCCTTGATGCAGGTGCAGATGACTTCAATGAAGAAGAAGACAGCTATGAGATTACTACAGCTCCAGATGATTTTGGCACAGTAAGTGATGCACTTTCTAACGAAGGAATTACATTTGCTTCAGCAGAAGTTACAATGATTCCACAGACAATGGTAGAGCTCACATCAGAAGATGATATTAAGAAGATGAGAAGAATATTAGCACTTCTTGATGAAGAAGATGATGTTCAGAATGTATACCACAATTGGGACGAGCCAATTGAGGACGAGGAATAATAACAATATAGCGTAGCCATTAGATGATTATATATCATTTTATGGTTATATGTGTTTATGATAAAAAGGCTGCTGGTATGTTAGTATATATTAGCAGTCTTTATTTTATGTAATAGGAAATTCCAATAGAATGTGTGGAAAATGTCTAAAATGTTGTCTAAAATGTCAAAAAACAACTTTTCAATAAGCGTGAAAAATGTTATTATTTAATTAAATATTTTTGATTACGTTTAATTGAATATATGGATATTTATATATTTCTGGAGATGATTAATGATAATTAAGGAAGTTCCGGCTGAAGGTAATTTAACTATTGAGGTCAGTCTTAAGGAAAGAAAGTTGGAATTTCACTCACAGTGTGTAGAATCAGGAGTGAATTATATATATGCCCAGCCGATAAGGATAGATGGTAAGATACTATCATTTAATAGTGAAGGGCATTTGATGGTTAATTTAATATATTTAAGAGAAGAAAAGAATCCTATAGTATGGAAAGGTGTCGGAATAACGACTGTCCAGAATAATGGAAAGAATGTATACAAGATAGTTGCATCAGGGGAAGGATTTGAGATGAACCGAAGAGAGTCGTTTAGATTGTTTCTTGGTCTGGGAGCGGTTGTCCAGATAGGTTCTAATAAGAAAGCTGTTAATGTTATTCTTAAGGATATAAGTGAGAATGGTTTCTCATTTGTTGAAATTGAAGATATAGATGCAGAGAATCTTCCTGTAAGACTGGTGTTTAATGATATGAAGACAGGTATAAGCCTTATTGGAAATATTGTAAGAAAGGTTACAGCAGGTGAGAAGAAGATTATCTATGGCTGTACACTTACATCCTGCAATATTGATGTGGCACGTTATATCAATGAGAAGCAAAGACAGTTCCTTGCTGCAAGCCGTAGTTCACGTAGTTCAGGGGAATCTAATAAGGAAGCACTAAAGAGGTCTTTAAGAGAACCTACACAATATGAATCAGCACTAAAGGCAGCACAGGCAAATCAGGACAGTAAGAAACAGGGTAAAAGAAAGAAGGGGTAAAATTGGAGAATAATAATAAAAGAGTTGTTGACAACAGACAGAATATCAATGACGACGAAAAGATGAAGATTAATATGAGGGCAGAACTTGATGAGCATTATACAATGCTTAAGGAATGTCCTAAGTGTGGCACGAGAATGATATATGCATATGGAGAGGTATATGAATGTCCTAAATGTGGTAATAAAGAATTTACTGAATTTGGCAAGATAAGAGATTATCTTGAAAAGCACGGACCACAGAATGCAGTCACAATAGCTGATGCAACAGGTGTAAGCGTTAAGACTATACAGAAGTTCTTATATCAGGGCCGTATTGAGATACCAGATGGTTCTGGTTCATATATTAAGTGCCAGATGTGCGGTGCAGAGATAAGATACGGAAGATTTTGTCCGGAGTGTTCAGCTAAGCTTAGCAGGGATAATTCATCTATGGTATATGTTGGAGAGAAGCCAAAGCATAAGATGGATTACAATGGCAAGATGCATACACTTGATGAGAGCGAGATGAAGAATGTATCAAGAAAGCCAGTTGCAATGAGAAGAAAAGATAAGAAATAATGAAACAAAAAGAATAATCCCTAAGACTCTTTGTCAGCTTTTGTCAAAGAGTCTCAAGGATTAAAGATATAAAAATCCGCTGTATATTGATTTTACATTTCAATATACAGCGGATTTTAGTTTAATATTATTAACAAATGAATGTCTATAATACTATTTGTCCGTGCTTGATTTTATAAGTCGAAACCAAAGTAACGAACTGCATTGTTGTAAGAGATGCCTTCAACAATCTTCTTAAGAGCCTTCTCATCGTTAGGGTATTCACCGTTCTCAACCCATCCACCGATAAGTTCACACATAATTCTTCTGAAGTATTCATGTCTTGTATAAGATAAGAAGCTTCTTGAATCTGTAAGCATACCGATGAAGTTGCCAAGTAAGCTTAAGTTAGCGAGACTTGTCATCTGGTTAGTCATACCAACCTTATGATCATTGAACCACCATGCTGAACCCTGCTGGATCTTACCAACAGCCTTAGAATCCTGGAAACATCCAATAACAGTACCGATAGCAGCATTAACTGATGGATTAAGTGAGTAGATGATAGTTTTAGGAAGTTCATCTGTGCTGTTAAGAGCGTTAAGGAACTGAGCCATCTCTGCTGAACAGTCATAAGTGTTGATGCAGTCAAAGCCTGTATCAGGACCTAACTGATTGTATCTGAATACATTGTTATCACGGATTGTACCATAATGTAACTGCATTACCCAGTTAAGCTTGTTGTATTCTTTTCCAACAGATACCATGAATGCTGTCTTGAACTTGTTCATTTCTTCTGTTGTGATAGCTTCACCTGATAATCTCTTAGCAAATATAGCTTCGATTTCTGCATCTGTGTAAGGCTTATACATAACATATTCAAGAGCGTGGTCAGATACTGAACAGCCCATTGAATCAAAGAACTGCATTCTGTTTCTTAAAGCATCCATTAGAGAAGCGAAAGAGTTAACCTTGATTCCGCTTACATCTGATAATGTGTTAAGATAGTCAAGATATTCAGGCTTTTCGATGTTCATAGCCTTGTCAGGTCTCCATGCTGGAAGAACCTTTACATCAAATGTATCATCAGCAGCTAATACCTTATGCCATTCGAGTGAATCAACAGGATCATCAGTTGTACAGATTAACTTAACGTTAGACTGTTTGATAAGGTTTCTTACTGACATAGAATCTTCCTGTAACTTAGCGTTGCAAAGATTCCATACTTCTTCAGCTGTATCACCATTTAAGATACCGTTGTAACCGAAGTATCTCTGAAGCTCAAGGTGACTCCAGTGGTAAAGAGGGTTACCGATAGCCATTTCAAGTGTTTCAGCCCATTTCTGGAACTTTTCACGATCTGTAGCATCACCTGTGATGTACTTCTCATCAACACCATTAGTTCTCATCTGACGCCACTTATAGTGGTCACCGCCGAGCCATACCTGTGTAATGTTCTCAAACTTTCTGTCTTCTGCGATTTCCTTAGGGTTGATATGGCAGTGATAATCAACGATAGGCATCTGGTCAGCATAGTCGTGGAAGAGATGCTGTGCTGTAGGTGTTGAAAGTAAAAAGTCTTTGTCCATGAATTGTTTCATAGTTCTTAATCCTCCTGTGAATTAAAAATGTGTTGTATTGCGTTTTATAATATCAGCAGTGATAATGCTGTGTTTATCAGCAGATTCACCGCACAATACCTTCATAAGAACATCTACTGCTTTAGTTGAAAGCTGTTCAACGTGGCTGTCAATAGATGTAAGCTCTGGTTCAGTGCATATGGAAAGAACCGAGTTATTAAACCCTATAATCTCAAGCTCATCAGGAACACTGATGGAGTGGGAGTGTGCATATTTGACTGCACCTGCTGCAAGCGAATCATCAGAAGTTACAACAGCATCAAATTCGATACCTTTATTATAAAGATAATTAAGGTATTCCTTGGCGTGCGAAATGTTCTTGCCACATAGATGTCTGTAATCTTCAGGAAGCGAAATGTCTGCTTCTTTCAAAGCTTTCATATATCCTGCATATTTGTTCATACCACTGTATGACTTGCTTGTGTATAAGTAGACTATATTACGATGTCCATTATTAATCAAGAGGTTAGTTGCATTATATATGGCAATTTCATCATTGCACATAACAGAATATATATTAGGTGCATCAAGGTATCCATTCACTAAGACAATAGGTATATCCTTAGCTGCATTAATTATGTAATCATTATTGTGGATATTGGTATTCTCAACAAACTGTGAACCGGCAAGTATTATGCCGTCAACTCTTTTGCTTAACAGGAGTTCAAGATATTTCTTCTTATTAGTATAATCCTTACCTGTACAGCAGAGTATGGAGTCATAACCATGCTTTCTTAATTCCTGTTCAAGATAATATACAGCATTAGCAAGGTAAATATCAGAGGAGTCAATACACATTATACCTATGGTCTTCATTGTATTAAGTCCTAAGCCTCTTGCAAATACATTTGGTGTATAATCAAGCTCTTTCATAGCATCTAATACTTTGTTTCTTGTAGCTGATGATACTTTGGCATTACCATTAAGAACACGGGAAACAGTGGCAATAGATACTCCTGCTTTATTGGAAACATCATATATATTCATAAATTAACCTCATTCTTGTAAGCTCTGGACAACGCTTGCATTAATGTAATATATAGGTGCAGTTGATCATTAGGCCATTAATTATGATGAATAATTATAATTAACAGAATTGTGTAATTATAAAAGTAGTAAAATATCATAAAAAACACTTAATGTAAGCACTTACATATTGATAAACTGATTATACAATGGTATTATTATAAAAGCAAGTATGTAAATGTAAGCGTTAACATATAGTTACAAAAGCTAGTAATTATCTATGTTTCACGCACACTAAAATTTTATAACATAATAACAACTGAATATTAAGTGTGAAAGATACCAGAGGTAATTGTAGCCTTTGGTATCTTTTTTTTTATTTTATGTTTATTGAAGGAGAAGTGATTATGACAGCAGATGATGTATTAAATAATTTATTAGAGTTAATAGGAAAGCCTTTTGATTATGATGATGTTGTATGTGCATTTGAAGATTATGAAGAAAATGGAGAATGTTCTGTGTATGTAGGCGAAAGTTGTAACGATGGATATAGTTATATTGCTTATATAGATGAAGTAAACAGTACGCAGTTTTTATTTAAAACAGATGATAATGACGTGATAAAAGCTGTATATATGAAAGGCAGGTAAAAATGAGACAACATAAAAAGTATGTATATCTTAATTATGATATGAGATGCCAGCTTGAAAAAATGCTGAAAGCAGGAATTTCTAAAACCGAAATATCTCAAGAATTGAACGTCTCTGTACATACGATCAACTATGAATTAAGGAAAAATAATATGACTGCATTAACATACGATGCAAATAAAGCACAAAAATATAAGCTGCTTAAAGGAGGAGCAAGTGTATAAAGATGTAACAGAAGAATTTGTCGTAAACGTCATTAAGACACAGACAAAAATGATAGCACAAATTCACAAAGAGTTGCTTAAGATCTTTAGTTCGTCTGGTAATGATGATCTTATTACAGCTGCGACATTTCATTCGGAATTACACGAAGCAACTTCTAAGACAAATGCAAAGCACGATTTGCACGATGTATACGAGCAATACCGTAAAATCAATTACGAATGGGATATGAGCGTAAAATCATATGCCAGGGAACTTGTAGAAAAATTAGAGTCTATTAACAGAATAATAGCCTGTTATAACAACTTGAAGCAGAAAGAGAAGCTTGTACTTGATATGTTATATATTCAGCATAATTTCAAAGAGGGAAAAGTTATTCTTGATAAAGAACATAATATTCCAGAACGTACAGCGTTACGAATTAGGAAGACAGCAATAGATAACATATTGAAGATGTATTACAGTGCATTAAGCAATCTCGAATTATACAAGACTGATAGAAATAAAAATAACAAATACCGCTAAGGGGTTGGCGGTGTGACGGAATCCGTCACAGAAAGGAGTCAATGATGAAAATAATAACAATTTGGAATTTAAAGGGTGGAACAGGAAAGACCACAACAACATTTAATCTTGCAGCAAATCTTGCAAAGGATAATAAGATGTTATTGCTTGATTTGGATATGCAGGCAAATTTAACATCTTTCTTTGATATAGACACAAAGAAGTATAAAACAAACAAACCGGATATATCTGCACTATTAGCTGATGACAGCATAAATGTATCGAAAAGCATATATCATTCAAGAATTGATAACATTGATTATATCAAAGGTTCTAATGATGTTATGAAGTTACATTTAGAGGATATTAGTGTATTAGGAAGCCGACTTTCAGAGCTGTCAACAGAATATGACATCTGTATTATAGACTGTCATCCGGATGCATCAGTTATATCCGAAAATGCACTTGCAATTGCAGATTTAGTTCTTATACCTATCAACCTGGATGGATTTTCGAGAGATAATCTTAATCTTGTAATCAAAGAGATAATCCATCTTGAATCCCAGTGCGGAGAAATTAATTACAAGATATTTGTTAATAAACTAAAGAATTTAAGAAGTCAGAGACTTGTATATAAGGATTTAGTAGAAAATCATGATTATTCGCTGTTATCTACAAGTGTATCAGATTATTCCGGAATACAGAGTGCACTGTTAAGACATAAACCACTGTATATGCACAGAAGCAAATCTTCTGTTAATGAAGATTATACAGATCTTGCAAATGAAGTAACAGATATTCTCAGCGGAATGGAGGGGAAATAGTATGCCAAAGTTAGATAATTTTTTCTCAAATAACAAATCAGAGAAAATCGAACAGATACTTACTAAAAAGATGCACCCCCAGCTTATATCAATTAGGAAGCTTGAAGAGTCTAAGCTTCAGTATAGGGATATTCCACAGGAAGATACAGAAAGACTTGCGGATTTAATAGAACTTGACGGAGAAGTTTTACAGCCGCTGTTAGTAAGAAAATCCGGTGCAGATACATATGAAATTCTTGCCGGACATAAAAGATTTAGGGCTTGCAAGTTATTGTCTTCTAAAGGTTTAGAACAGTTTTCATTAGTTCCCTGTTATGTAAAAACTATGTCTGATGCACAAGCAGAATTCGCTGTATATAGTACGAATGGATATAACAGAAAGACAGATTACGAAATAATGAGAGAAGTTGAAGGAATGTCAAGACTGCTTAAAGAAAATCCAGAGCTGTTTCCCGAAGCTGCAAGCGGAAGACTTGTTGAGAAGCTTGCAAAGATAATGAATATGTCAAAAACTACAGTACAGGAATATAAAACTATAGCAAATAATCTTTCGGGTGAGGCTATGGATAAATTTAAGAATAATGCGATAACAAAGGAGTCTGCAAAGACATTAGCAGGTCTTTCATCAGAAGAACAACAGCATGTAATAGCAACTGGTGTAACCGAAACTAAAGATATTAAAGAGGCTGTTAAAACACTAAGAAATCCTTCAATGTCAGAAATAAAATCGGCATTTAAAGCAATGTATATGTCTTCATTTTATCCGGGATTTGTAGTTAGAAAATATTCTTCATTGGAAGAGTGCTTTAAGGAAAAGGAAGGACGTTCACATTCTGGACATGCAGAATATAAACTTAATTACGAATGCAGCCTTAGAGGTATAAAGATAAATAATCGTAAAGAAATTACATGGCATGAATTTGTTTCAGCAGCAACCGAAATGGGATTATATAATCCGGACAATGTATATAATAAGCCTTCTGATAAAGAGATAAAACTTGCATACAATAGTCTTACAGCTAATGCAAATATAAAAAAATATTCTTCTGCAAAGTTATTAGAAAATCATATGAAAGAAACTTATAGATATCGACAATGTCTGAGTTCCACAATTTCTTACGATTGTACTTACAGAGGTATTGCTATTAATAATAAAGAAGAGATAACGTGGCATGAGTTCGTAATATCAGCTATAAGGATGGATTTATATACATTTGAATGTAACGACAATGATGTAGAAGCAGATGAACAAATACCAGGGCAGGATGACATATATCATCATCCAGAGTTTCTTCCAGAGGATATCAAATCTTATAGTAATGAAGATAATATGCAGAAAATCGACAATGAAAACGTGACGGATTCCGTCACAAATCCAGATATAAAAGCAGAAAATCTGGTGCTAAATATAACAGAATCACAGCGAGTTGCTGATGTACAAAGGATAGGTAATTGTCCATTCTGTAATGCGCCTTTAATCTTTATAAGCAATCGAAAATATTGTGGAAGCTGTGGAAAAGCTATCCTGTGGAATGAAAGGGGCAATTATGATGGAATATAAATCTATAGGCGACAATTGGTACGAAGTGCTTGGCAGTAATGCCAAGCAGGAAACAATGATATTTTCAATATCAAATTATGTAACGGATAATTTGAAAGATAAAAAAGATGTCCATGTGATGTGGCATAAGCATGGAAAAACTAAAAAATTAATGAAAAGTCATATATGCTTACATACTTATGTAAGGGACTCTGAAGGTAATTGTTATGGATTGTATAATCCAACAATCCGCAATGATGGAAAAATTAATTTCAAATGGGTGATGGAAGATACACCCGAAAACGAAAAGAAAATAATTGATGAATGTATAAGATTATTTGAGTCTGCAACAGGAAAGAGTGCAACAGACAGAAAAATAGAGCGTGTAATGGAAGCTGCAACAGAACGAAAGCTTGAAGTCGTGTATGAGCTTCCTAAAGGCTGGAAAGAAAGGAATTGTGCTACAGATCCAGCAGGAGCAGTAACTATAGATAACAACAAAAAGCATTTTATACATATTGACGGAAGAACGAAGAAGAATCCTGAATATAAGAAAATGCTGCTGATTAAATAGGCGGTTCATAGATTTATCTATGTCAAAATAATATCACAAATAAAATACACAGGGCTTATGCCCTGTGGGAAAGGAGCAGTATGACAGAAGATGAGTGGAAAATCGTTGAAGAAGACTTAAAGATAATAGGTAATCCTGTAAAGCTTAAAATTGATAATTATGATATTGCACTGAGACTTGGACAGATAAGTACATACAAAAATGGAATATTTATATACATAAATGGATACATAAAAGGAATATGGTTAGCCAGAGAATGTGAGGAACGTAAGAGATTTCTGCAGAAACACGAACATAATTTATATGACAATAAAACAAATAAACAGATATCAAAAATGAGCAAAAAAAGACGTGCAGAGCTAGGGTTAGATGATAAATTGAAATATGTTACATATACATCATACTGGACAAGTTTCAAACAATTAAAAAAGCATCTGATAGCTAACAATAAAAATATATCATTAAATTAATGTATAAGTTTGTGACGAATTCGTCACATAAGAAGGAGAAAGTATTATGAAGCAGCTAAACAACAGCAACAATAAAATTAATAAAAAACTGATAAGAAAAGCAGTGTTTACAGTAATAATGTGCGTATTAATATATATAGGTTTTAGTGATAGTATTCACCTGCCAATGGTTGCAGTACATATCAGCAGAATAATAAGTGTTGTTGGACTTATATATATTCTTGTCTCATTTAAAATGGATTAATAAATGTTTAAAGAAAGGAAGACAAAATGTTTGGAAAGATTAAAAAAATAGATTATTACACGCGATGTTCACATTGCAAGCGTGTATTTTGCAATGAAGGTTACGATATGAGCCGTTATGCCTATTCTTTGCAATATAACGGACGAAAGCTATATTTCTGCGGCTTTAACTGTATGATGAAATTCAGAAGAGAACATATGAAGCCTTTAAGGGGTACGAACTGTGAGCATAGCTAATATAATTATTCCTTTTCAGTGAATGTGACGGATTCCGTCACATTCAGCTGTAGCCTCAACGCAGAAAAGGGAATCCAGACAATTGAATTGTCTGGAAGTCATCATTGACACCCAGATGTATCAACCCCTCAAATACATCTGGGTATTTTAAAACACACGAGTGGGAGAAGGAGGGTTTACAATGCAGAACTCAGTATTGACGAGAGAAGATATTAGGCATTTTAAACAGCTTAAAAGAGGACATACAGGCAAAGGATTATGCAGATAGATTAAGCAAAATGGCTGATGTGATGTGCCACGATGACGAACTGCAGATAAGTGATTACGTTGCCTATGTGCACGGATAAGGAGAGAAAGATGAAGTTAATTGATGTAGAAACAGTGTATGGAACATTTGCACCAAATTTCCGTTATACCGGTAATGAAATTATGGCACTGCTTATGCAGCAGCCAGAAGCCTATAACATTGAAAATGTAATAGCAGCAATTAAAAACAGAAGCGAAGATTATAATGCTGGTGTCCGTTTACACGGAAGACCACAGACTATGCTTACAGATGATGCTGTATATATAGTACAGAATGGATACACATTATAGCAAATAATTAAAGAAAAGGATAATTAACAATGAAGTTTGATTTTTATTATGGGGAAGAGTCTGAACAGTACAGCTTCTACAGCGTGCCTAAAATGTTTTTTTACAATGATAAATTTAAAGATTTATCTGCAATGTCAAAACTGTTATATAGTTTTCTTCTTGACAGAATGAGCCTGTCGAGAAAAAGAAACTGGATAGATGATAAAAACAGAGCATACATTAAATACAGCCTTAAAGCAATATGCAATGATATGTGTGTAAGCAGGAATTCAGTAATAAAATATATGAAAGAGCTTCAGATGTTTGGTCTGATAATGAAATTTTCTAAAGAAGGAATGGAAGACATAATATATGTGATGGATTTCTCAAAGGTTAAACAGGCAGATTATAATATTCAAAATAGCAGTATTAATAATACTTCCAAATCAGGAACCATACCAAAAGGACAGCAAGACGAAGCACCATCACAAGATGCACAGGTATATGATACATATGCACCGCCTGATTTTTCGGTTATAGAACATAGTAAAAAAAGTGAAAATTCAGGTTATATGGGAGTCCATACCCTGATGACCAGTCCAAAATCTGAACCGGTTCAAAATCTGAACCAGTCCAAAACTTGCACAGTCCAAAATCTGAACCGGTTCAATATTTGCACCACCCTCACCAAAAATCAAATAATAATATATATAATATAAATAATAAAATATTTAACTCTGTAAGTGATACAGATAGGATTGATAGATATATATATAAATCTTATCCATCTATCAATCATACCAATATAGCTGACAGAGAACTGATAGGACAAGCTGCATTTTCTGATTATGATTATATCTGCACACAGGTGAA
>OLGD01001045.1_pt1 | contig 46718 bp, 37 predicted proteins | sample 1605311 | NCBI WGS metagenome assembly OLGD01 (sample SAMEA3888917, study PRJEB22519) | human gut metagenome | biome: human gut; feature: human-associated habitat; material: faeces | place: Denmark | collected 2010
AGCCAAGTTGAGAGGGAAGCTATCGCGGCGCTGACCGCGCTAAACAAGAGCGCGAGCCAAGTTGAGAGGGAAGCTATCGCGGCGCTGACCGCGCTAAACAAGAGCGCGAGCCAAGTTGAGAGGGAAGCTATCGCGGCGCTGACCGCGCTAAACAAGAGCGCGAGCCAAGTTGAGAGGGAAGCTATCGCGGCGCTGACCGCGCTAAACAAGAGCGCGAGCCAAGTTGAGAGGGAAGCTATCGCGGCGCTGACCGCGCTAAACAAGAGCGCGAACCTAACCGGGAAGAACGCGCTCGCGGCGCTGACCGCGCTTTACGAGGCGCAGCCAAGCCCGGGCGGGAGGCTCGCGGCTGCTCTACAGCAGAGAGGCCGCCAGCGCCGAAAGTTCACTGCGTTCGCTGCGCGCCAGTGTGACGTGCCCGAATACATGCTGCCCCTTCAACCGCTCCACCGTGTAACTCAAGCCGTTGCTCGACGCATCCAGATAGGGATTGTCGATCTGATGAGGATCGCCGGTCAGCACCATCTTGGTGTCTTCCCCGCAGCGGCTGATGATCGTCTTCACCTCGTGCGGCGTCAGATTCTGCGCCTCGTCCACGATCACGTACTGCCGCGGGATGCTCCGCCCACGGATGTAGGTCAGCGCCTCCAGCTCCAGCTTGTGCGAATTGATCAACCCCTCGGTCGAATAGCGCGAAGAGCTCTTCGCCCGCCGTTCCGATTCGCCGCCCAGCAGGAAATCGAGGTTGTCGAAGATCGGCTGCATCCAGCTCGCCAGCTTCGCGCCCTTGTCGCCGGGCAGAAATCCGATGTCGTTGCCGAGTGGAATGATCGGGCGCGACACCAGAATCCGGTCGTAGAGATTCTCGTTGAGCACCAGCTGCATGGCGGCAGCCAGAGCCAGCAGCGTCTTACCGGTCCCCGCTCCGCCGACCAGCGTCACCAGCTTCACCGCCGGATCGAGCAGAAGGTCAAGCGCCATGCGCTGCTCCCGGTTGCGCGGACTAACGTTCCACACCGAATCGGTCTTGGAACGGTCCACCGGCACGAGCAGTTCATCGGCCCGGCAGCGGGCAATCACCGACTGTTTCGGATTCCCTTCCGCCGTCGCCACCAGAAATTCGTTGGGGAGCAAACCGAAGGGACGCGCCGGCAGATGATGCTCACGGTAGAGTTTATCGATCTCCGCCGCCGGAATCTCCGCCTCGCGAAACCCGGTGTAAAGCGAGGAGCTGTTCACCTTGCCCCGCTCGAAATCCATCACCGCGATGCCGAGAGCATCCGCCTTGATGCGCAAATTGATGTCCTTGCTGATGAAAATCACCCGCCGCCCCTTGCGCTTGAGGTCGTAGGCGACGCGGAGAATCCGGTTGTCCGGCGAGGAGTAGGCCAGTTCGCTGCCGAAGGTCGCATCGACCTTGCGGGCCACCGGGGTGTCCTGCCCGGTCGTCGCCGTCAACACGAACAGCTTCCCGGTCGCGGAGGCGGAAATGCTCGAAAGCGGAACCCCCTGACGAAGCTGCCCGGTCTTCGGCAGCGCCTTCTGCCGCAGGCGGTCGAGATAACGGATCACCTGCCGCGCATTGCGGCCGAGCTCGTCGGAGTTCTTCTTGAACTTGTCCAGCTCCTCAACCACCGCCATCGGAATGACGACGTCGTTGTCCTGAAACGATTCAACACTCTGCGCACTGTGCAGCAGCACGTTGGTGTCGAGCACAAATACCTTGGGTTTGTTCTCCCTGCTTTCCATCAGACGCCGGCGCTCCTTTCCGCCAGCCTACGGCGCCATCTCGTACTGGTGCACGGCGTTCTTCACCGCGGCATCCTTCGAACGGACGCCGGTTCCGGATGCCTGCATCGAACGGCGGGTGAAGAGGAAGAAGCAGACCGGCGTCTCAGTCACGGTACACTGCACGTTGATCACCCGCGCCGCCCCCTTGGACTTCGCCTCTCGGGTCAGCAGATTGACCACATTCTCCGTGGTTCCGGTGTACTGGAAGAGCGCGCACTTTCCATCGCCCGCCGCACTGCCGACCAGCAGCGGCAGCCCCCAGAAGTAGTATCCGGGAATCTCGACAAAGGTCTGACAGACCGCCTTCTCGTTCGGCGTACCCAGTCCGAGCGCGTTGAATTTCTGAGTGGACTCCACCGTGGTGCAGCCGCAGAACATCGCTCCGGCCAGCACCGCACCGCAGACAGCGAGAATCGTACGTTTCATTTCACACATCCTTCTTTTTCTTCTGGTTACTTCAAATGTTTCAAGGCTTTTGCGCCGATATCCCGGCGGCAGAAGCCGTCCTTGAACGAAATCTTGTCCACTGCCTCGTAGGCGTGTTTGATCGCCTCGCGGATGTCGCGGCCGCGGGCGGAGACTCCGAGCACCCGGCCGCCGGAGTTGACGATCCGCCCCTCCTTGTCGAAGGAGGTTCCGGCGTGGAACACCACCGCGCCGGTCGCGGCGGCCTCATCGAGTCCGGAGATCGGATACCCCTTGGCGTAACTGCCGGGATATCCGCCGGAGGCGAGCACCACCGACACCGCCGGCTCCTCCGACCAGGCGAGTTTCGCCTCGGCGAGCCGCCCCTCGGCGGTCTTCTTGAGCACATCGAACCAGTCCCCTTCGAACCGGCGCATCACCGGCTGAATTTCGGGGTCGCCGAAACGGACGTTGAATTCCAGCACCTTCGGCTCCCCGTCGACGACCATGATTCCGACGAAGATCACCCCGCGGAAGTTGAGCTTCTCCGCCCGGATGCCGCGCAGGAAGGGCTGAAGGATCTCCGCATCGATCTTCTTCCACACCGCATCGGTCACCACCGGCGCGGGCGAATAGGCCCCCATACCGCCGGTGTTCGGCCCCTCGTCGTTGTCGAAAACACGCTTGTGATCCTGCGAAGAGACCAGCGGCACGATCGTGTTGCCGTCGGTCAGCGCCAGAATCGACGCCTCTTCGCCGACGAGACACTCCTCAACCAGCACCTTCGCACCGGCGGCGCCGAAAGTGCCGTGGAAGCATCCGGCGAGGAATTCGAGCGCGTCCGCCTCGTTGTCGGCGACAAGCACCCCCTTACCAGCGGCGAGTCCATCCGCCTTGATGACGATCCCCTTCGCGCCGGAAGCAAACTCCTTCTTCACATACTCCGCGGCGGGGGCCTCGGCGGTGAAGGTGGCCGCCTTCGCGGTGGGAATGCCGTACTTGAGCATGAAGCTCTTGGCGAAATCCTTGCTGCCTTCGAGCTGTGCGGCCTCCCGATCCGGACCGAACACGCAAAGCCCCCGTTTGCGGAAGCAATCGACGATGCCGTCGCAGAGCGGCGCCTCGGGGCCGACGACGGTGAGATCCACCGCGTGTTCCGCCGCGAAATCGGCGAGCTTCTCAAGTTCGCCGACGCCGATCGGAATGCATTCGGCATCGGCGGAAATCCCGGCGTTGCCGGGGGCGCAGTAGACGGTTTCCACCTCGGGACTTTGTTTCAACTGCCAGACGAGCGCGTGTTCGCGCCCGCCGGAACCGACGACCAGAACTTTCATTCCACTCTCTCCATCAGAAAAATTGCGGCGATGCCGCTTGAAATCTCCGTAAAAACCATTAATATAACTGTAACTCCAAAACAGAGAAATTGAAAGCCGATTCGATGGAAAATCGCGATGAAATTTTGAAACTGGATGATTCCGCCCTTTCCGCATGCTGTGAACTGGAGTTCTTCAAGGGGACCGGCAACGGCGGACAGAAGCGGAACAAGACATCCAGCGCCGCCCGGGTGCGGCTGGCTGCGTTCGGCGTCGTCGCGGAGGACTGCACCGAACGCAGCCAGCATCGCAACCGCGCCGCCGCGCTGCGCAAACTCCGGCTGGCCCTCGCCTACCGGGTCCGGCAGAGTCCGGCGGAACCGCCCGAACGGGTCGAATGCGCCGTCGATCACGCCGACTACCCGCTCATGCTGGCCCATCTGCTCGACCTGCTGGAAGAAGAGAAGTGGGAGCTGAAACCGGCGGCGGAACGGTGCGGGATCTCCGCCACCGCGCTGGTGAAGCGGCTCGCCCGCGATCCGGAGCTGTGGAGTTTCGCCAACCATGAACGTCAGCGTTTCGGGCACTGCCCGCTGCGCAAACCGTAATTTCGGGAGAACAATCCAAATGAAGGAACTTCAACCGCCGCCGACCCATCGGGAAACCTTCCGCGTCCGCTGCCGGGAGACCGACCGGAACGGAATGTTGAAACTCTCCAGCTGGTTTGATTTTCTGCAGGAGGCCGCCGCCAACCATGCCGCACGGCTCGGCGTGGGGCTGGAGGCGCTTTCCGAACGGGGGCTGCTCTGGGTGCTGTCGCGGCTTCATCTGTCGATTTGCCGCTATCCGGCAATCGGAGAACCGGTCACGGTGGAAACCTGGCCGAACGGCTTCCGCCGCCTCTTCGCGCACCGCCAGTTCCGGCTGACCGGAGAGGACGGCGGGGAACTCGCGGTCGCGTCGAGCGCGTGGCTGCTGCTTTCAGCGGAAAAACTGCGGCCGGTCCGGCTGGAGCAGCTGCCGGCCGCCCTGCCCCCGAATGCGGAGAAGCCGGACTATTTCCCGCTGGAGGCCAAACTGCCGGAACCGGAAGTCCCCGACCGGTTTCAGATCCGCATCCGGCCGACGATGGAGGATGTCAACGGCCACCTCAACAATGCCGAATACGCGGGCCTGGTGCAGGACTGCGCGACCGAACCGGGAGAAGGTTCGCCGCGCTTTTGCGAGGTGGAACTGCACTTTCTCTCCGCCGTGCGGGCGCCGGAACTTCTGACCGTCGGCGGCATCCGTATGGGAAGCACCTTTCTCTGTTGCGGGCGGAACGAAGCGGGGCAGCTCAGCTTCAACGCTGCGGCGGAGCTTCAGTAGTTCAGCTTGCTCCGGATAAAGAGCACCCGGACCGGCTCCCGCCCGGGATTGCGCAGTTTATGTTTGCGCAACGGCAGGATCCGCACGGTGTCTCCGGCGCGGAGCAGAAACTCCTCCTCCTCAAAGAGGATCACCGCCTCGCCGCGGACCAGATAGGCGGTCTCCTCCTCGAAGTGCTGGGAGAATCCGTCGTTGGTTTCGCATCCGGGAGGCAGCTCCATGAGGCGGAGTTCGACGCCGGACTTCAGCGGGCCGGGGGTGAGGTTGAAATAGACGGCATCCTTTTCGCCGGGGTTGTGGATGCGTTCGCGGTCCTCTCGTCGGCGGATCAGCGAAGCGTTGTCGATCTCTTCGAGAAAGAGGGAGGAAAGTGAGATTCCCAGCGTCCGGCTGATGAGGCGCAGCACGCTCAAACTCGGGTTGCCGATGCCGCGCTCAAGCTGGCTGACCAGTGCGGTGCTGATGCCGGAGAGTTCGGAGAACTCCTTGATGGTGAGATTCTTCTCTTTCCGGTACTGATTGATTTTTCTGCCGATCCGGTTTTCCGTCATGGTTGCACATCCTGTGTTGCAGGGAATATAGTACGCCGAAGCCAAAAGTCAAGGGGTTATACACCGTCATCATTTTCATCCGCTCACCTCCCCGGCGGCAGATCGTTCCGTGCCAGCAGTCGCACCGACTCAGAATTTCGGCATTAGATTTCTCCTCTGCCGCATCCGCGGCTGTCACGTACTGATCAACAACGTCTGCCCCCCGAATCATCCGTACCGCGACGAACTGGAGTTGCTGGTCAGTTTCGACAACTGCGCCACCAGCTCGTGCCCCTCCGGTACCTTTCGCCGGGACAGCCGTGCCGCGTTGAAGTAGACCGTATCGCAGCAGGAACCGTAGAATCCACACACCATCGACGGAGAAAAGGAGAAGAAGCTCTGTCTCGCAATTGAGAAGGTTCGAAAATTTAATTTTTTCAAGGTGCAGTCCGTCGACTTGCCGCGGGAGCAGGATCCGTTCCGCCGGGGGAGGTCAAGACGGATTTTCCCCCTTCCCCCGCGCGCCGTTCCGCCGCACCCGCCGGATCGCCCGCCAGCACCCGATAGAGTTTCCGGTACTCCCGCGGTGAACAGCCCAGATGCCGCCGGAAGAAGCGCGAAAAATAGAACTCGTTGCAGAAATTTAGCCGGTCCGCCACCTCCCGGATCGAAAGTTCTGTTCCGGCCAGGATCCGTTCCGCCCGTTTCACCAGCAGCCGCGAGAAAAAGTGTTTGGGTGAAAGTCCGGTGTCATAGATGAACTTCTTGGAGAAGGTCTCCTTGTTCATGTGCATGATCCGGGCCATCTGCGCCACGTCGATTCCGGCGGTACAGTGATCGAGCAGAAACTCAAAGAGCGGTTCATACCGGCTGTACCCGCCGAGCAGGCTCTCCGTGGTCTCCTTCGATTCCCGGAGCAACGTGTTCAGCGCCTCCCAGATCAGTGCATGAAGAGCGGCGACATACTGCAACGGGTCGCGCAGCTCCACCATCTCCCGAATTCGGGCAATCCAGTTGAAATTCACTTCGTGGTAACACCGCTTCTGCCGGAAGAAGAGATCCACCCCGGGATAGGCCTCCAGACTGAAATGGACCGAGAAGTGCAGCATGCTCTCATTCTGATCGTGCAGAATCTCCCGGAACGCGGGTACGAAGACACACTGCCCCGGCGTCAGCGGAATCGTCTCGGCATCGTCCTGAAATGAACACGCCCCGTCCGACTCCAGAATGCACACCAGCCGGTTGTGCGCCATCCGGCTCTTCCACCGACCCGGATTTACGCCGTAGAAGACCGGCCGCAAAATCAGGTTCAGCTGCCGGCTGAGCGCCTGTAGATTAAGCCCCTGGAACGTCGTCATCGGCATGATGCCATTCTCCTCGTTTTCTACGGTTGAATATAGAAGAATCTGCTAAAAAATTCAAGCAGAATACTTGAAAAGATATGTTTTTCTCTGTTTTGTTCATTCTTTTTTCCCTGTTTCATAGTATACTATAACGCAGGAACGCAGGAGGATTCCGAAATGGAAAGCAGATTTGAAACTGTCCGTACCCGGCTGGAACAACAATACCAGCCGATGTTGACCGAACCGGAAAGCGGTCCCGACCAGGAAACGCTGAAACAGGAACTCGAGAAGTACGAAACCCTTCATCAGAACGAGCCGCTCATCCGCCTCAAGGCGGAAATGCTCGCCCTTATTCTCACCCGCGGCAGAATCGGTATCGATCCCTTCGACCGCTTCGTCGACCATATCGAGGGGAAAGGGCTCCTCTGGGACCTCAATAACAAATGCAGAAAAGCGGAAAAACAAAAACAGGGAGATTTCATAATGTCAAAAAGTAAAGTTCGCACAGAGAAGCTGTCTTGAGCAGGTGTTCATTCCCGGCATGGAAACCGCTTTCCGCACGACATGAGATTTCGAAACACCCGCAAAAAAATGATCGTCGGCAGTATGCCTATTGGTTTGAATTGACTCAAAACAAGGAGGGAGAACAAGAAATGAAAGCTTATGAGAAACCCCATTCTTTCAACATTTTTACTCTGATAGAACTCCTGGTTGTAATTGCGATTATTGCAATTTTAGCGAGCCTTTTGCTGCCCGCGTTGAATACGGCAAGAGAAAGAGGCAAGAGGAGCCTTTGTTTGAGCAATTTGAGACAAGTCCTCCAGAGTGTGAATTTTTATGCGAATGACTTCAATGGCATGTTCTACACCTCGTATTCACGGGACAGCCTCCCTCCCTACAGCTGGGTCTGGGGATTGTGGAACCTGACCGGATCCAGTTATATTCCCGGTTGTCAGGAGATCGCGGTAAAAGCATCAGGGGCAAAAGCCGTTTTTACCCGCGTCGCTCTTTGTCCTTCCGTTCAGTTTGACGACACCAACTACGACACGGTTTTCAACCGTTCCGTGTACGCGGCGTGGAATGTGCTGCCGGAAAATTATTTTCCTTCGGATAATGAAGCATTGGGAAACTGCGCAAAACCGGTAGGCAACATGGATGGAATTGTCGTTATCAAGCGTGCCAGAATTCCATCCAAAACCGTATTCATGGGGGATGCGTATGATATGAACGCAAAGGCGCCGAGCCACCTCTTTTATCGCCGGGGCACGACCTGGGGGGGAGAGGTGACGCCGGGGTCCGGTGTCGGATTGATTCTAAGACACAGCGGCAAAGTCAGTGTCGCGTGGCTGGATGGGCATGCTTCAAGCGAAGGAGGGCGTGAGTTGGGAAAATCCGCTTCAAAAATTCGTTGTGTGCTGACGATTGACGGCATCCCTTTGCCCAACTACTGAGTTCCCGAGTTTCCTATCCCCAAGGATACGAAATCAACATTCCTGAAACCAACGTCAATACAGGCATTCAGTCATGAATTTCATACAAATTCAATACCCGGCAGGAGGGAAACTATGAAACGTTAGATTCTTCCCGCGATTCTCAATTACGTCAAGAGGGTTGTGCCGGTAAAAATTGATGCGCAGAAAAATGAGTTGCAACCAAAAGGGGGCTGATTCACGGCAATCGGCACTCCGGGGATATAAAAGTCATATTATGAAAATAAAAAATATTGTCATGCTGATTGGTCTTACGGCAGTTTTTCTCGTGGAGGGGGCGCCCGCCTTTCCAGGAGTCCCGTATCGTGTTGAAGGAATCTCACTTCGGCTGCGGCATTCCGCAGATCCGCAGGCTCCCGGACGTTCTGACGATGCTCGGGTTTTGCCGTTGAACGATAAAAATCAACCCGCTTTTTCCGTCAAGCTGAAACATAACCAGAATGAGTTCATCGGCGCTGCGGTTTTGCCGGAGAAAAAATATTTTGATTTTTCCGGTCATACGGTTTTAGCATGCGACGTGAAGAACGATTCAAAATGGCCGGTGGATTTATTATTGAAGATTCATTCCGGAATTGACCCGGAAAAACCGGTTGGCTGCCCTCATATCGGATTTTATCTGATGCCGGGTGAGACGAGAACATTGCGACTTCCGCTGCATGCTTTCCGCAGTGACAATAAAATCCAACTTGCTCCGAAAGAGAAAATGCAGGCAAGGCCTTTTGGGCTGCCCGGCCCGACGGGAATCGACGCGGAACACGTTACGGCGGTAATCATCTGGTCCATGACTCCTTATCTGAAGCGGGATTCTCAAACCACTCAATTTCAGGTATCCAACTTCCGTTTCACGGACGAGCTGCCGCCTGATAACGCTCCCGTGAATGATCCGGAAAAATTTTTCCCGATGGTCGACCGTTATGGGCAATACCGGCATGCGGAGTGGCCCGGGAAAATTCACAGCGACGAGGAGTTGCGCGAATATGCCGAAAAAGAGAAAAAAAGCTGGATCAAACGCCCGGAAATCTGGAATCGTTACGGTGGATATCTCCCGGGGCCGACGCTGCGTGCAACAGGGTTTTTTCGTACTGAAAAATACAAGGGGAAATGGTATCTCGTTGATCCGGAAGGAAAATTGTTTTTCTCACAGGGAATTCATGGTCTCATCTGGTCGGAGGAGGATTATCCGGATAACGGCCGAGCTCACTACTATGAATCGAAAGCAACCTTTTGCAAGGAAAGAAAGCGACCGGTTCTGCGGTTTCAAGCCGCCGGCAATCGGATTCAATGGGGAAATGCCGCGCCTCTTGATGTGATGTCGAAACGGCTTGATTCGTGGGGCATCAACACCGTCGGGGCCGGAAGTTATTACGAATCCGTGGTGAAGCCATTGAACAGGCCTTACATCCTTCTGTTGATGTGCAGTCCGGAACAGGGGAAGTTTGGCTCCAATGCCCGGGATGGTTTTGATCCTTCCTTCGCCGCAGAACTGAAGTCTCAGCTGCTGGGGCGTTTTCGCGATACCATAAACGATCCGATGTGCATAGGATATTTCATCACCAACGAGATGTACTATGGGCCGGAGGGTACCTGGGCTGCTCAAATGATGCAAGCGCCGGCAACTCGCCCGGGAAAGTCGGCATTCCGGGATTTTCTGGAAAATCGTTATAAATCAGTAGCACAACTGAACCGTGCCTGGGGGAAAAATTATGCTGATTTCAACGAGTTTCTCCAGGACCCGATCGCCCCAGTTACGGAGTTGGGGAAACGCGATTTGAAGGAATTCAGCCGCATCTTAATCAGAAAATTCTTCCAGGTTTCGCGCGATACGCTCAGAGAGTGCGCACCCAACCATCTGTTTCTCGGCAGCCGTTTTCAGTTGAGTGCCGGAGCCGCATATGATTATGTTGCAGAACTCTTTCCCGAATACTGTGATGTGGCCAGTTATAATTGCTATTGGCTGGGGCTGGATCATTTTGATCCGAAGATCCCCGATATGCCGATCATTATTTCAGAATTCAGCATCGGAGGCGTTGAGGCCAGGGGACATTTTTCGTCGGGGCTTGCGGTTGCCGGAAGTACCCCCGCCGAGAGGGGAGAAGCATTGAAACGTTACTATGAGAGTGCGTTGCGCAATCCCCGCATTGTCGGCATGCAATATTTCTGCCTGCTGGATCAGCCCATCTGCGGATGCGAATTCATCAACGGGGAGAATATGAGCCTGGGGGTGCTGGACAGTACTGGCCGCCCGTATCCGGAGATTGTATCGACTTTCCGGACGATTGCAGAAAAGGCGATACCCTACCGGTTGAGTACCGGGCGGGGAACCCCGTGAAGGCGGCCTGAAAAACGCCGCAGTTCCGCAGAACAACTTTGCGGCGCTGCTCTCCCGCCTTCTGGATTCCGCGACCTGGTTCCGGGTTCATGCAGGAAATGTAACCGCCTGGAGCGGCCTGCAAAAATCCGGCGGAAAAACGGCGGAAGACGTTCAAATTGTCAGGGCAAATACAATTCCGGGGGAAGGTTTCCTCTTCGGCTTTACCGCCCGCCTGCGCAGGGTAATTGTAACGCGACCGGACCTCTCCGGCACCATTGCCGGAAAGACCGGTCCGTTTCCATTCGATCTTCTTTCCGTGATACGGGAGGAGCATCGATTTTTCCTCGTCTCCCGGAGAATGGCAACCCGCTTTTTCTTGAAAAATTCGTTTTTCCCCCTTGATTTCTTTGAAAAATCCTGTAAAGTAAAATTAGTAAATCGATTTACCGATCTGAAAATCCGGAGTTTTTCATGATAGCAGCAAGGAAACTGGAATATACGCGGGAGCTTCCGATTCGGAAGAGCGTGGATGTTTTCATCGCCGGCGGCGGCCCGGCGGGGGTGGCGGCCGCTGTCACCGCCGCCCGGGCCGGAGCGAGCGTTTTCCTCGCCGAGTCGCTTGGCGCGTTCGGCGGCATGGGCACTTCTGCCGGCATCCCTTTCATCTGCCGGCCGACCGACGGAATCCATTTCCTCTGCGGCGGAATCGGCCGCGAAATCTACGACCGGCTCTTTCGCGACGGCGGCGCCGGGCCGGAGATGAAATATGACCAATTCCCGCCGGAAATCGGCGGATTCATTTACAATCCCGAATCGATGAAGCGGGTCTACGACGACTTGATGACCGCTTCCGGCGCGGAGTTCGCTTTTCACACTTCGCTCATCGACCTCCGACGGGAGAGCGGCCGGGTTTCTCACGCCGTCTGCGCGGCCAAGAGCGGACTCTTCGCCGTCGAAGCCGCCATCTTCATCGATGCCACCGGCGACGGCGACCTCGCCGCGATGGCGGGTGCACCGTTCGAATTCGGCGACGAGGAGAATCTCGCCCAGGCGGCGACCCTCTGTTCGCTCTGGGCCGGCATCGACTGGAACCGCAAGGAGATCTGGAAGGACGGCGCGGCGCTGGAACAGGCCTACCGCGACGGCATCTTTTCGGTGCCCGACCCCGGACTGCCCGGAATTCTCCACACTGTGGCCGATTCCGGCTGGGGCAACGTCGGACACATCTACGGTATTGACGCGCGCGACGAACGCACCGTCACCCGCGGCATGGTGCAGGGGCGGAAGCTCGCGCTCGAATATGAACGCTACTACCGGAACTACGTCCCCGGCTGCGAGAACGCCCGCATGCTCTGGACCGCGCAGACCCTCGGAATCCGGGAATCCCGGCGCATCCTCGGCGACTACCTGCTCAACGTGGAAGATTTCGTCCGGCAGGCGGTGTTCGACGACGAGATCGGCCGGTACGGATATCCGATCGACCTGCACGGCACCCGCCCCCCGGCGGACGGAAAAACCGACTCCGGCACCGCACTCTTCGAACGCTATCAGTACCGGAATCCGGGGGAGAGCTACGGCATTCCCTACCGGATCCTGCTGCCGCGGACTCTGGAAAATGTCCTCACAGCCGGCCGCTGCGTCAGCACCGACCGCGGCATGCACGGTTCGATCCGGGTGCAGGCGGGCTGTTTCATCACCGGGCAGGCGGCCGGAATGGCGGCGGCGCTCTCCGCCGCGCGGCACATCACGCCGCGGCAACTGCCGGTCGGGGATTTGCAGGACGCTCTGCTCGGCATCGGCGCCTATCTGCCGAACCGCCGGAAACAGAAGGAGACTCTCCCATGCGCGTAACACTGGCGGACATCGCGAAGATGGCGGGCGTGAGCACCGCGGCGGTTTCTCAGGTGCTGAACCGCCATCCCCACGCCCGCACGCTCCGCCCGGAGACGCGCGAAAAGATTCTGCGGGCGGTCCGGGAGTCCGGCTACTGCCGGAACGAGGCCGCCGCCGAGATCCGCACCGGCGCGCCCAAAACCATCGCTCTGCTGCTGGAATTCAGCCACAGCGCGATCCGGGGCGTCGCGGCGAATGAGATTCTGCTGGGGCTTCTGAATGCTGCGGCGCAGCGCGGCTGCAACGTCCGGGTCTGCAACCTCTCCGAACCGGAACAGGTGCAGCTCGAACTGGCGAAATACGACATCCGTTACGCGGTCTGCTTCGCCTTCTCGCCGCAGTTGCAGCAGGAGATCGGCGAATTTTGCCATGCCCGGCAGATCAATCTCTGCTACATCGAGGAGAGCTGCCGCGATGATTTCCCCGTGGTCTATTCCGACGACCGTACTGCGATGCGTCAGATTGTCCATCTGCTGGTGAAGGAGGGGCACCGCCGGATCGCTGTGGTCAAGCCGGGCGACGACATCCGTTACAGCGTCGAACGTCTGGAAGGAGTGAAGGAGGGAATGCGCGACTGCGGGCTGGAACTCGATCCGCAGCTGGTCTCCCCGCACCACGACCCGCGGGAACACTTCGCGGACCTCGAACGGTGGTTCGGCCTGCCGGAGGAGGAACGGCCGACCGCGTTCATCTGTTTCGACGACAACCGGGCGGCGCAGGTGCTGATTACGGCGCAGCATCTGGGAATCCGGGTGCCGGAGAGGTGCCGGGTCTTCGGCTTCGGCGACACGCTTGCCCGGCAGCTCTACTACCCGGTCGGAAGTGTCGTTCAGCCGTTTGAAACGATGGGGGAGGCTGCGGTCGAAATCGTCACCGGCGGAAACGGTTCCGACGGACTCCGTCACCTGTTTCCCACTGAAATCAGAGAGAGATAGCTTCAGCGGAAAATTACAGGAAAGAGCGTTTCATATTCCAAAAACAGTTTCCGGAAAACCATTTCAACAGGAGGCACACCATGCAGATCACCCCGAAAAGCAGTCCGACAGCGGCGGAGGCGAAATCCGGTAAATATTTTACCTTGATTGAACTTCTCATTGTGATTGCGATCATTGCAATCCTCGCATCGATGCTGCTTCCGGCATTGAACAAGGCGCGGCAGCGGGGAAAGGCCACTCTGTGCACCTCCCGGCTGAAACAGACCATGCAGGGGTGTCTGCTTTACGACGGGGACTACAACGGTCAGATCATCCTGTATGAAAAGACAACCGGTCGTTCATGGCTCGGAGTCATGCAGAGCAAATATCTGAACAGAAATGTCTCGATCTGCCCGAACACAAAACCCTATACCGGGACGAACATCAAGCTGGAACTCTATCGCTACTGTTACGGAATGGGCAACTACCGGGGAGCCGCCGGACGAGAACCCCATTTCGGCAACAACTTCTACTTCAACGTTGCGGACAAGGGATGGGGTTTCAATACAAAAAAGTCCCGCCAGCCCAGCAAGCTGGCTGTACTCGCCGATACCGTTTTCGCCAACAATCACGCAACCTACAGCGGCGTCGGAAGTTATCAGTTTGAGTTCGGAGGCTTCACTGAAAGCGGTACCGTCGGCGTCTTTCTCGCCCATCAGAACAATGCCAACATCGCGTTTCTGGACGGACACGTCAGCGCCCTGAATCGAGACCGGCTCTATCCGTGGCCGACCCGTATCATTTATGTGGTTTCCGGCAATCTGGAAAAAATCAATCCCACGTTTTAACACAGGAAAGAGATTATCATGTTCCGCAACGTTCTGTTTCTTCTGCTTTCGGCAATGCCGTTGCTCTGTCCGGCAAAGTCACTGGTCAACTTTGCCGACCCGCTGGAAGCGATTCCTCAGGTCCGCAATGGAAAAATCCAGCTCGATTCCGCGGGGAAACGATCGATTCGCTTCCCCTCCTATGGAATTTTTCTGCCGCCGTTCCGCCGCGGCGAAGTGATCTTGAACCTCACCGCCACAGAAAAACCGCTCTCCGTTACCGCTGTCGTCCATGACCGGCAGGGACGCACCTTCCGATTTCCCCTGAAACAGACCGAACGAGGATATTCCACCATCATCGACTCCGCCGCAACCTACCCGGGTGTAAAAAAGCAGAAGCGGGAAACCTGTGTACCGGAACAGCCGCTCCGGGTCATGTGGCTGGAATTCAGCGGAAAAACGCGGACAATCTCTCTCGACACCCTCGATTTCTTCGAACGGGGCGTGATGGCACAGCTGAAAACCGGCAGCGACCTCTCCGTGCTCAATCTGAGCGGAAAAACCATTCCGGAACTCGAAGCGGTCAACCATACGTCTGCTCCGGCGCAAATCACCCTCTCCTTTTCGGTGCGGAACAGCGCGGGCAGAGAGGTCGATTCCGGCAGTGCGCGCCTGTCGCTGGCCCCCGGAGAGAAGAAATCCCTGCCGCTGAAACGGCTGGCGCTTCAGGGCGTCTACACGGTTCATTACACGATTGCGACGCCGGAGGATTCGTTCTCCTTCCGGAAACGGTTCGCCGCGCTGAAGCCGAAAGAGTGGAAGGGCGCCTCCCGGTTCCCGCTCGGCATCTGCACCCATTTTCAGCGCTACGGCAAGGACGATGTTGAAAAGATGATCGAACTGCTCTCGCTCTGCGGCGCGGATGAGGTTCGCCTGAGCTGGCTCTGGCCGCAGATCAATCCGGCCCCCGGACAATGGAATTTTCAGCGGATCGACTGGCTGGTCAATCAGTTTGAGAGGAAAAACATCGGCATGCTGGCCATGATGGGCGCGGCGCCGAAACATGCGGAAACCACCGGTTACCATCGTACCAACACAAAGGCGGCGCTGCATCTTCCGCAGGCGGAACGGTTCGAGGAATGGCTTCGCCTCTTCGCCACCCGGTACGACGGGAAAGTCAGCCGATTCTGCGTCTGGAACGAGCCGGATGCCTCCCATTTCGCCGACTTTGACCCGGCGGAATATGTGAAACTTCAAGAGATCGCCCATCGCACTTTAAAGGCGGTAAATCCGAAGAACGTCGTTGTCGCAGGCGGCTTCGCCAACATACTCGCACCTTACAGCCAAAAAGCACTGGAATTGACGGCAAAACAGGCACCGGACTCCATCGATATGATCTCCGCTCATCTCTATATGCCGCTTAGTCGAATCGATGAAGTTCTTGCTGACTGCCGCCGTTTTCTGCGAGCACAGAAGCTCGATCTTCCGCTGTGCACGGAGGAGACCGGCGAAGGGACTATTGATGATCGGCTGCAACTGGTCACGCTTTTTCAGAAGGTAATCCGCAGTCGGTTGGCAGGAGTGAAGTTCTTTCACTGGTACAACCTTCGCAACTGCGGCTTTGACACCTCCGACCGGCAGCACAATTTCGGCCTGGTGGAGCACGATCTGAATCCGCGACCGAGCTTCGTAACCTTCCACATGCTGACCAGCCTGTACGGCAACGCCGAATTGATTCGGAAAGAACCGTGGAAGAATTTTTATGCGGTGCGCTTCGAATCTCCTGACGCCGCCCTCTATGCGCTCTGGCTCGCAAAACCGCCGCAGGAACAGACGCTGCTGCTCTTTGAAACCGATGCCGAAACCGTCGAACTGATCGACCTCTTCGGCAACGCCCGACGTCTCCATGCGGATAATGGACGCTATGCAGTTCCGGTCGATTCGGCAGGGCAGACGCTCCGTCTCACTCCGGCGAACGCGACGCTGAAAGCTCCGCAGGAGGCGCTGGCGCTTCTGGAGCCGTTGCGGGTCATCCCCGGCGAAGCGAAGGAGTTCCGTTTTCTCTGCCGTCTGCCCGGAGAGGTGACGTTGAAGGCGCTGCCCTGCGATCAGCTCACCGTTTCGCCCGCGATCCGGGGCGAGAAAGGGGCATTCCGGATTCCGGTCCGGGCGGCGCAGGAGTTCCGGCCGGAAAAGGCCCGGGTGTTTCGGGTGCAGATCTTCCGTGACGGCAAAACCTTCGGGGAGCCGATCGAATTCCCCGTCAGCAAAATCTATTACATTCCCATGGGGAAGATGACCAAAGTCGGCAGCATCACGCAGCGCTCTCAGGTGAGGCACATGCTTCCGGATACGCCAGAGTACGGCAAACTTTTCTGGGCTGACAGCCGGGACTGCGCAGTCTTTTTCGGCGCAACGGCGGGGAAAAACGATCTGCATTTCCAGATCGGCATGAACGACGATGTGCATGTCCAGCACTTCTCCGCGGAGGAGATGTGGAAGGGCGATTCGATCCAGCTGGTGCTGCTCTTCCCCGGCCAGAATGACTACTGGGAGCTGGGCATCGCCATGACCGAAGACGGGAAGATGCTAAAACATATCTGGCACGCGCCGAAGGGAATGGATGTCGAAAAGGCGCTCGCCGGCATCCGGGCCCACGGGAAAAAGTTGGAAAAATCTCACAACTTCCACCTCATTCTCACGCTTTCGGCATTCGGAACCAGCCTGGAAGCGTTGCAGAAGACGGGAGTTTACTTCAACGTTCTCGCCAACGACAACGACGGCGAACTCCGGGAGTCCCAGCTCTCCTTCATGGGGAGCGACGGCACCGACCCGGCGGAGCGGCTCACCCGGAAATCCCCGCTGCTGGTGGTGAAATAGAAGTTTTCCGCTGGGAACTGCGTCACTGAGATTCGTTTCGGCAATCAATCAGGAACCGGGGACCGAATTCCTTGAAAGGGCAAAAATGAAATATCGAATGACTATGAATCATGTCATACCTCTGCTGTTGACCGTTTTTTTTCCCACGCTGTTGCCGCTGGCCGGACAGGTCGTGAATACCTTTCCGTCTCCTGAATCCCTCTACCTTCGTGGTCGTGGAGCAGCGGAGGCGGCTCTGGGGCGCGACCGGGAATCCGGTTCCGGGAAAGAATATACTTTTCTCAAGCTGAAGAGCCCTGCCGGAATCTCTCTGGAACTGTTTTCACGAGATCAGCGCTGGCTGGGAAAACGGACGAGCGGTATCATTCAGCTGCGACTGATTCCGTCGGAAGCGAATCTCATCGCCCAGTGTCAACTGCGGATGGTTGATAAACCCGGAGAGGTATTTCAGTTTTCACCAACGCGTCGTTTCCGGGATGGTCGCGTCGAAGTGTTTGAATTCCGTTTTGGCGAGGAGCAAATTCGGAGTTCCTGGGGGCAGAAAGTAAACAGGAAGTTTGATCCGCCGCTGTCGTTTGCCGGATTTTCTCTGCGTAGCAATGCCGTTCCTTCTCCGGGAAAGCTCTACCTTGTCAGTGCGGAGCTGCTTCCAGAGGAGGCTACCGGGGTGCGTATCCGCCGCCCGCTGCTGTCAGCTCCATTTCAGAAATACTCGACGCGGCAGAGTCAATTTCAGGGGAAAAGCGCACTCACGGCAGAGAACGAAGCGTTCATCATCGCGGGAGACGCGCAAAATTTCCATCTGGTGATCCATGATCTTTTTGAAATTCCGTTGACGCATCTGAAAGCGATCCGGCTGTCTCTTGCTTCCGACGTGCCGGGCAAAGCGGGGATCGTCGTCGTTGACCCGGCAGGCAGAAAAATCTCCACCGCTCCGGTTGCATTCGGACCCGGTCAGTCCGTAGTGGAAGTACCGTTTGCAGCTGGGGAGGTGGAACGGCTGTCGTTCCGGTTCCTTACCCTCTCCTTTGCCCGGACGCCCTACCGGTGCGAACTTTCCGGAATGGAAGCGGTGGAAAACGGCAGTCAGGCGGCGGCGCTTGAGGTGAAACTTTCCGGAGACAACCCGTTTCTGATTCAGGAACCGGGAACGGAAAAGAAATTCAGGCTCAAGGTCCGCAATCTTTCCGACCAGCCGCTGACATCGGAGCTGAAAGTACACCTGGAAGACTACTTTCGGACCCAGGTGGACCGGAGATTCCAGCTCTCTCTGGCTCCGGACGAGACAAGAGTGCTGCCGCTGACGGATTCCCTGCCGCGCCAGGGGGTCTGGTACGGCAGGTATGAAGTCGGAAAATGTGCGGACGGCTCCCGGCGCATCGGAGATTTTCATCTCGCCAACATGCCGATGGGCCGGCCGACTCCGCTGCCGCAACCGGGGGAGTTTCTATTCGGAATGAACTGTCACTTCAGCTACTGGAATGATTACAACTTCAATCTGGCGCTGCAGGCGATGATCGCAGCTCATGTAAAACTGGTCCGTGCCGCCGTGTATTGGGATCACATACAGTACGCTCCCGACAAATTCCGCTGGGAATACGCTGACCGGCTGGTCAATTCTCTTCAGAAAAGCGGCATCGCTCACAACTGGTGCGTTTACCCGGTGCCGAAATGGGCAGTTCCAGAAAACGTTCGTGACAAAGGTTATTCTGTTTTCAGCCGTACCGCGCCAATGCCCGGGCTGTATGGAAAGTTCATGGAAATTCTGGCAGAGCGGTACCGGGGAAAAGTTCGTTACTACGAGGTGTGGAATGAAGCTGATCTGCTCAAAACCATCACCGTCGATGATTACATCAGAGTGCTCAGGGAGGGGTATGAGGGCGTGAAGAAATCAGATCCCGGCGCACTGGTCACCACCACCGGTTTCGCCTCACTGGTCCATCCGGCCGTCCGGAAAAATTTTCAGCGGGACGTGCTGCGGCAGGCCCGGGGATTCTATGATGTGCACGCGCTGCACGAACATGGCGGATTCGGCTGGTATGCTTCCATCATTGACAATCAGGTGCTGCCGCTTCGCCGCAGACTGGGTGTCACTGCTCCCTGGTACGCCAATGAAACGGCGGTAACCTCCGCCGGAGGGCAGGATCGGATGCAGGCGGAGACGGTGTTCAAGAAAATCCTGTTCTCTTTCGCTCGAGGTTCGGCTTCCTACATCTGGTACAATCTGCGGAGCAAAGGGCGGAATCCGAACAATGCAGAGCATTGTTACGGATTGATGACGGCTGATTTTCAACCCAAATTCGGTTACGGAGTCTTCTCCGCTCTGGCAGGATTGTACGCGGGCGTGAAGTTTTACGGCGATCTTTCCCCGTTTCCGGGGCAGTACTGTTTCCGTTTTCGCGACAACCGCCGAATTCTGCTCGCGGCCTGGAATGAAGCTCCTTCTCTGGGAACAACACCGATGGTGGTCCGCACTGACGGGACTGAAGCGTTTCTGGTGGATCTTTTCGGCAATCGTCGAAAACTGCAGCAGGAAAACGGTATCGTCGTTTTCCCGGTCGGCACGGTTCCGGGATCGCTGGAGTTGCCCGGGGCGACGCGGGCGGAATATGGGCACCGGGTTTTGACTGCGGAGGCGCCCGCCGCCGTGCTGCCGGGGCGGGAACATCCGCTGAAATTTACGTTGCAAAATCCGTTTGCAAAAGAGGTTGCCGTTTCGATAAAACTGCAGGCCCCTGCTGGGATCCGATGTTCTGAAACGGAGTTTTCCCGTCGTCTCCCGGCCGGAGGTTCCGGAATCTGGAATGGAAGTTTTTTCGTAACCCGGGATATGCGCCTTCACCGGGAATCTCCTCCGGTCATATCGGCGGAGTACCGGTTTGATTATATCGATACCGGAGTGATGTACCTGCCGTTGAACCCGGCGCACCGGATCCCGGCGGGAGATTTTTCCGGTCGCGCGCCCGATTTCGAACTGGAGAAGATCACCCATGTCTTCAATCGTTATCAGGCGGATCCTGCCAACCAGCACCGGCTGTGGAAAGGACCGGACGACCTTTCGGCGAAAATCTGGCTGGGGCGTGGCGCCGATGCACTGAAACTGCGTGTTGTCGTGCGTGACGACGTGCATGTGCAGCCGGAGAAGGGGATGCTCACCTGGACCGGAGACAACATTCAGCTCTCGCTGATTTCAACCGGAATGTTTGAAATCTCCCTGACCCGCCTGGCAGACGGCACCGCGGAAGTGTATCCGACTGCAGTCCCGTCAGGATTCGACAGCAGCGAAGTTGCGAAGAAAATCCGTCTCGTCACAGCACGTCGCGGAAATGAGACCATATATGAAGTGGAGTTTCCCCTTGAGGCGGTCGGATTGTCGAATCAATTGATGAGAAACGGGTTTCAGTTCAATCTAATTATCAACGACAACGACGGCGACGGGCGCGACGGCTGGCTGTTTCTCTCCGAAGGAATGGGGAAGGGCGGGAGCGTGAATACGACACAATTTCCTTATCTGGTTTTTGAAGAAAATCCATGAGAGAAACCGCCGGGAGCAACCGACGATCTCTGTATATTCACAATACGATTTGAAGGATGTAACCGGCAAAAGAAGTTTTTTGCCGGTTCGTCCAAATCCGGTTCGACTTTCGGCAACAAGACGGCAAGGAGTATTACTTTCGCGCTGTTTCCGTCGAATAATATGACTGTTTTTTCCGTTATTCCTCGCAGTTCTCTGCGGAAATAACGGTTTTTTCCGTTTTTTTCGGAAAAATGACGGAAAAACAACGGCTCATCCTCCGTTGGAAAAAATACCGTTTTTTTTCTCCCCACTCTTGACTTTTTCCATGAAATATGGTATACTTTTACAAGTTGGCCGATGGTTGGCGAAAATAAAATGCCGAACCGTAGGAAAAAAGGGCAGGAAGGACGCAATGAGAACGCAGTCGCAGCAGACCATCTCGGAAGTGCAGAAGATCTGGTACCGGGTCATGTCGATTCTCTACCGGTCCGGCGGTCAGTCGGTGCGGATTCCCTCTTCCAACGAACTGGCGCAGGAGTTCGGCATCGCGCGCTCCACCGTGCGGATCGCTCTGGAGAAACTGACCGCCGAAGGATTTCTGATTCCCCGGCGCGGCAGCGGCACCTTCACCAATCCCAAATCCCGGCTGAACGCCAACTGGGATGCCCCGCTGGTCGGGCTGCTGATGCTTGACGGCAACCTCTTCTTCTACTCGCAGGAGCTGCAAAACGAGCTGGAGTGCTTCTTCGGAGAGTTCCGAAAGACCGGCTGGAACATCCGGCTCGTCACCGGGCAGATGGACACCCCCGAGGCGGTGCAGGAGATCCTCTCCCACAACTATCTGGACGGGCTCATCACCTTTGGCTCCTCCGAATTCATCCCTCAAGTCGCCGACGCGATGCTTCCCACCGTCAATATGGGGTTCTTCACCGAACATGTCACCAACGTCATTCCCGCGTTCAACCGGGTCCTGAACAAACTTTTCGAACGGACCGGCCGCGACCGGGAGATTCGCGTCTGGACTGCAACGCCGCGAAATATACGGAGCGAATTTCTCCGCGCCTGTCACGCACACCCCGGGCTGACCGTCATCCATGCCTCCAACGACGAGGTGCTGTGGGACGAGCAATATGAGGCTTCAATCCGCGGGGAGTTCACCCGCCACCGGCCGGACTGGATCCGCATTCACCCCCGGCAACTGCCGATTCTGCGGCGAATCACCGTCGATCTTTATGGAGAAGCCGCCGCGCGGAACATTCTCTGGATTTTCCATACCCTGCCCGGCACCGATCCCGACTGGCCGGGATACTTCATACAGGCGGACCGCCGTTCCGAAATCCAGGCCGCCATCGATCTGCTCCGCCGGAAAATGAATCACGAGAGCGGCCCCTTCCCCTGTGTCACCGTGGAAACCCGGCTGATCCGGGTCCCCGATCATTGTGTCATCGCATGAAAAAAGGAGTTCAACCATGAGAACACGCGGCAGAAGTTTTACGTTGATAGAACTGCTCGTCGTAATCGCCATCATCGCCATTCTGGCGGCGATGCTGCTGCCCGCATTGAACAAGGCGCGGGAACAGGCAAAACTGACCAGTTGTCTGAGCAACATGAAGCAGATCGGGAACTACGCCGGAATGTACAGCGGCGACAACAACGATTATACGCTGCACAATCACCCGGCCAATATGGCCAATCACTCCGTCTTCACGGAAACCTACATCGTGCTGCTCGCCCCCTATCTGGGGCGGGACGGTTCTTCGCTCAACAACTTCACCGGCACAACCGGGACGCGCTATGAACTGTTTCGAAATTCCGCCCCGGTACTGAGCTGCCCGGCCCATACCGGCGACAACTACGGCCCCTCCGATTCCAAAGCGGCATATTCCTACGGCGTGAATGGATACATGTATGTGACAAACACCTCCCCCATCAACGCTTCCTCGCAGTTCATCGTGCGGAAGCTGAACAGCTACAAAGTGCCTTCGGCCATGTATTATCTGGGGGAAGTAGGACGGGTGCAAAATGACTGGATTGCCGCTGTTCTGGTAAACTCCCGCGCCAATCTGCTCAACGGCCAGACCCTCAATCTGACCGGATTCCGCCATCAGGCGGGAGCGAGATGCTCCATGCTCTATCTGGACCTGCATGTGAATCCGGTGCTCAATACGGAAGATGCCATGGTGACCTCGCCGAATCTGAATGATGACTTCTTCCTGCGGAAGTGGCTGGGGTATTCCGGACAGCATTAATGTAAAGAACTTCCTCGTTGAAAACCGCTCCTGCGAAACCGCATCCGGGGGCGATTTGTGTCTCCGCCGGAGGCGGTGTGCCATCGCAGCCCCTCCGGCAATCAAACACCTGTGGTGAATATGGAAAGGACATCTTCAATGATGCGTTATCTTCTTTCTCTCTGCTCCATAGCGGTCGCGCTCTCCGCCGGAGCCGGCGGCATCGCCATGAAAACAGGAGAGTGGCAGTTCATTCTCGACCCCCAGAATGGGAATCTGGAAAACATCTTCTACCGGAATGAACGGATTTTCCCGGAGGCCTCCCGGAAGCTGGAGCTGGACAAGCAGGTGATCGACCGTTTCGAGCTGCTCCGCCATTCGCTGGAGGAGGGAAAGCTCTCTCTTACCCTCCGCTCGGGAGAGTGGCAGCTGGAGGAGACCATCGAATTTGACGCCCGCAACTGCCCCGGCCTGATCCGGCGGACCGCCCGTCTGCTGCTGAAGAAAGGGGATCCCGCCGGAGTCGCCTTCGGCAGCTACGTCGCCACCTGGAAAACCGGGAACCGGCAGGAGTTCTACATGCCTTACGCCATCGCGGAGAGTCCCAAACCCTACGGCATCATCCGCAAGGACGCCGATTTCTACGATCTGGAACGCCCGTACTGGATTCGCGGCAAGACCGGCAACCAGGGCAAACTCAACGCCACCGGTTTCGGCTGCGACTTCCTGCTGCTCCGGAATGAGACCGGCACCGCGCTGGCCATCCTTTCCGATTCCCGGCTGGAGCCTTCCCGGCTGGTTCTGATCGCCGGGAAGGAGGCAAATACCGTGGAGATGCGGGTCCTCTCCAGCGGCTGGATCTTCCCCGGCAGGCCGCAGAACAATCTCGGCGATTTCTACTGCCATGTATTGCCGCACACTTCGTTCGACACCGTGATCGACAAGACGATTCCCGCCTGGTACCGCCTGCTGGGGATTCATGCTCCGGCGGACCGTCCCGACTGGGTCGAAGGAGGGCGGATCTACCAGTTCAAACCGGATGCGTATGATGAGGAAAACCGCTTCGCGTGGCTGGAAAAGACGCTTTTTCCACGTTTGAGGGCGCTCGGATACAACATCCTCTACGCCCAGCCGGTGATCCCCGGATGGAATCCGCACTATCTGCCTGTCCAGTTGGAGACGCTCACCTCCCGGGTGGGCACGGCCGAAGAGTACCGCCGCTTCATCGCCCGGGCGCGTTCCGGCGGGTTCCGGTACTGGCAGGATATCGTGACCCACGGCAGCACCGCCAAAGAGAACGCGGCCCGCAACATGGATCTTTCGATGCTCACCTTCAACCGGGACGGGAAATTTTCCAACCGCTTCCTCGGCGATTACATGAATCCGCACTACCGGGCCTACCTCGCCCGCTGCGCTGAATTTCTGATGAAGCTCGGCCCCGACGGCTTCCGGGTCGACATGCCGTACGGCAACACGCCGAACTGGCGGAAGAAGGGATTTCCGACCGCGGAGACCCCGCAGAATCTCGCACCGCAGGAAAAACGCTGGTATCAGGAATGGTTCGCCCGGAACGGCTCCATGCCGGAGCTGCCGTATGAACGGGCCAGTCTCTGCCTCCGCGGCGGACGGCTGATCAATCCGCTGCTGCGGAGCATCGTACGCAAGTACCGTCCGGACGGGGCGATGCTGAGCGAACTGGTCGAACCGGTTCACGGCTCCTGGGCCGACGTCGTCTACGACCTCTGCTGGGACTACTACGGCGTCTACTACTGCAGCACCACCCCCGCCATGTTCGTCCGGGATATTCAGCGCTTCTTCCACGAGCAGCAGAAACTCTCCCCCCCGGGAACGCTGTGGGCCCACGAGCTCCAGTCGCACGACCTCATCGACATGTATGCGCGGCTGGGCACCGCGGCGGGGAACTGCGCGTACGCCCTGACGGTTCTCTGCGCCGGCCTCTCCATGACGCAGGAGTACGCGGACATCGGCCACGGCGATTTCGTCGCCCGGCTGAACGCACTGCACCGCATCCGCCCGGAGCTCACCCGCGGCGCCGCCGACTACCGGGCCGTGCAATGTTCCGCGCCCGAGGTGTGGAGCGTGTTGCGTCACGACGGGAAGCAGTGCAGCATCGGGCTCATCAACTTCTCCAACCGGCCGTTGACGGCGAACCTCCGGATTGCTCCTGAGAAGGTGTCGTTTCTGAAACGCGACAGCTATGCGTTCGTGGATCTGCTGGACGATTCGGTCATTCTGAAAGGAAACGCCGCCCGCCTCGCGGATTTTCCGGTGAAGCTCCCGCCGTTCGGCGTGCGGGTGATCGCCTCCTGCGCTCCGGAAACCGGTTCCGGTAACGTCTCCTCCCCGGTTCCCGCCGCACCGGCGGCGGAACCTGAACTCCGGGCGTTCCCGGACCGTTACGAAGTTCACACCGGGAACTACTCGCTCGCGATCGGGCGCAAAAGCGGGCAGCTGGAATGGCTGAAAAACCGGGAGGGCAACCCCCTGCTGGAAAAAACCGATCTGATCTTCGCCCGCAACAATATGCCGGAAATTTCCGTCAAAGCGGAGAAACGGCCCGGCGCAGTTGCCGTCACGACCACCTTCTCCAACGCCCGGGGGCGGGTAATGCTTGAATACCTCTGCGGCAAAGAGAAGGCGGAGGTGCGGGGCACACTTTCCGGCACGCCCGGCGGGGAGTACACCTACTGGTTTCTGGGCGCGCCCGCCCGCAACTCTTCCTGGAAGGCCAACACCTTCGACGGCGTCATGGCCGACCGCATTTACGGGGAGATTCTGCCGCTGCCGCGCCACCCCTACCTGGGCAACAACACCCATTACCGAGACAATTTCTACCGGGTGCAGTGGTCGTCGGAACGCAATCCGCTCGATCCGGCCGATGCGTCCTGCGGCGTCTACCGGCAGGACGGGCAGGGCGTGCTGATCCGTTTCCCGAACGGATTGAAGGATGTTCCGCCGGCGATGGAGTTCCTGAAGTTCAGCGGTCTGGAGAACCGGCCCGGCTACGCGGTCTATCTGCAGTCGCCTTCGCCGCTGCTGGAAGGAATCGCCCGGTCGTTCCGGATGGAGCTGATTCCGGCGGAATCGAAGAGCTTTTCCGAAGAACATGCGATGAAACCGACCGTGTTGAACGGCGTCACGCTGCGGAGCGAATCCACCGGCGCGGTGATTTCCAACGCCCATTACGAGGTGCATCTGCGACGGCTGGGCGGCATGATCCGGCTGTTGCGCGACCGGAAAAACGGAGTCCGACTGATCGACCGCATGAGCCTGTACGGGCGCGTGCCGCAGTATTCCGCCTCAGAACTGTTTCCCCACCATGACGGGCAGAGCGGTTACCTGATCCGGGAAATGGATGGGCGACTGTATTTGCGCTATGCGTCTCATTACCGTGAACCCGGCCGCAATTCCATGTTCGACCAGCAGATTCAGGGAGTTCACGAGTACTGGTTCGATGCGGCGCCGGTTTTCCATGCCGCGTACTGGGTGGAGACGCCCACACACTGGAATTTCTCCCTGTCCCTGCAAAGCACGGCGGAAACAAACAAACCTCAAATGAGCAGAGAAAAGGTGGTGTTTCCGGCGAAGGGCTCCTCCGTGACGGTGGAGGGGCTGGGAGCCCGCGACGTTCAGATGGATCGGGTTTTCTTTGTTGCAACCTATTTTGATGAAAAAAATCCTTTGCCGCAGGCGAATCGTTTCCACCGGAATCTCACGTTCCGGCTCAACGACGCTCCGGCGACGGAAAGAGCGGCCGCGGTCTACCCGGCGAATTTTGTCCGCCCCGCCCTCGACACCTCCTTTGAAATTCTCGGCGTGGCGTATTCCGTCCGGGGCGAAAAGATGTTCCCGCACATGCCGACCATGCTGTGGGAGAGTCTGGGGTACCGCTTCCACACCGGCAGCGGTTCACCCTCCTCCATCCTCTGGGATCCCGGCGACGCCGCGGAGGGGAGGGTTTCCATGGTGCTCAAGGGGTATGACGGATACCTTTCCCCCTGTTTCAAGGTTGCACTGAACGAACGCCCGGCGGGACGGTACCGGCTGACCATGACGGTGAAGTCCCGGGGCAACCGTCGCGAGCCGAACATCGAAATCTGTCTGCGCGGCACCTCCGTAAACTGCCCCCGGGAATACCCCTTCTCCCGGACTGCCGTACCGAAAGAGAGCGACTGGCACGACCTCTCCTGGGAGGTAACCACGACGCGGGACCTGACCGCCGCATGGCTGCAGGTGGTGAACCGCGACGCGACCGGAACGGTCATGTTCGACAACATCCGTCTGGAAAAACTGCCGTGAACAACGGGAAAACCCCGGTTTTTCTCCGGATTGGGATTGCAAACAGCCGCCCCTCTGCTATTTTAAGGGAAACATCAAATAACGGGGAAGTAACGGAAAGGTGACGGGAAAATGCCGGATCGGGGAAAGGTGACGGGAAAGCGGTTGATTTCGTGCATGTTGAGTATTGCCGGACTTCTCGGGATTCTGCTGCTCTCCGGCTGCCGGAGCACGCCGCCGGAGCCGCCGCCGCCGGCGGCGCAGTGGTTCGACACCGGCACGTTCCGGGTCGAGGTGGTCGACGCGTCACTGCCGCGCGACGTGCGTTCGACCGGTTGCCGTTTCCTGCTCGCCGGCTGGGTCCGGAGCCTGATTCCGCAGGGCGCGGAAACGAGCATCCTCCGGACCCGCTCCATCCACCACCGTCTGCCCGCCTACGGCTGCCCGTTCGAATTCTATCCCACGCTCGAACTGGAGCGGGGAGAGCTTCCCCGCCACTCCACCCGGCTGCAAATCGGCGTCGGAATCGTCCGGGAGCACGGCGCGGGGCGGTTTGAAACCCGCCCGGTCGAACTCTTCCCGTGGCAGACCTCGGTGGAGAGCTCCGGTGGAACCATCCGCATCATCTGCCAACAGAACTCCGGCGATCACGCCGGTTACTCCTACGAGTTGACCGTGACACTGACCCTGCGGCCGGGCGACAGCCCCGCCGAATATGAGTTCACCCTCGCCAACACCGGCCGCCGCCGAATTGACACCGAACTCTACGCCCACCCCTTCTTCGATATCGCACCGGGATTCAACGAAAGCTGGTTCCAGTTGCCGGGCAAGGCACGGGAGAGCATTGCCGCCGCGGGGGAAAGTACGGAATCCACCTGCTCCGGCACCGGCATCACCGCCGGAAACTTTTCGCCGCTCTGCAACAGCGTCATGCTCCAATGCTCCCCCGCCATGGACCGGGCGGTGTTCTGGAAGCATCCGAAGAAGTTCTTCTCGCTCGAACCCTTCCGCCGCTTTTCGGTCGCGCCGGGCGGACGGCAGAGCTGGCGCTGTTCTTTCGAGGTCTCGCGCTGACTCAGGCCTCCGGATCCGGAATGTTTCCGAGCCGGATCCGGGAGAACCCCCGGTCACGGGCGTGGTCGCGGATCTTCCGCAGCAGCTCCGGCGGCGTCGGCCGATCGAACAGCCGGTACGCCGGATGGAAGGCGGTGAAGTGGATCGGTACCTTCCGATCGAGCTTCTCCTCCGCCCAGTCGAGAAAGGCGTCGATCATCTCCGGGGAATCGTTCCGGCCCGGAATCACCAGATTGGTGATCTCCAGATGGTGTCCGAGCTCCCGGTGGAAGTACTCCATCGACCGGAGCACCGGCGCAAGGGTTCCGCCGCAGAGCTCCCGGTAGAAGCTCTCGCTGAACCCCTTCATATCGATGTTGGCGGCGTCGATGAGAGGATAGAGTTCACGCATCGGCTCCGGATTGATCCAGCCGTTGCTGACCAGCACCGTCGCGAGATTCGCCTCCTTCGCCAGACGGGCGACAGCGAGGGCGTATTCGAGAAAAACCGTCGGTTCGTTGTAGGTGAACGCCACCGAACGGCAGCCGTGGCGGAGCGCCGCTTCGACGATCTCCTCCGGCGCCACCTCCCGTTCGCGGAATCCCGGCGGATAGCTCCCCCGCGAGAGCTCGTCGTTCTGACAGAAGACGCACCCGAGGTTGCAGCCGAAGGTGCCGAGCGAAAAGGTGCGCGAGCCGGGCAGGAAAAAGGCCAGAGGCTTCTTCTCGATCGGATCGATCTGCACCGCCGCCGGGCGGCACCAGGTGAGCGCTTCAAGCCGTCCGCCGGAGTTGCGCCGCACGCCGCAGTATCCGCATTTGCCCGGCGCAATCCGGCAGCTGCGCGGGCAGAGGGTGCAGCGGAGCTGCTCCGCCTCCTCACGCCGGTAAAACATCGCTTCCTTCATCTGTATCTTATCCTCTCTTTCTCATGGTTGCGCTTCCTCCCTCGTCCGGACTTCGTCCTGTTTGTCATGAGTCATCGGGTAGCCGCGGCACCGGGGATTCCGGTAACGGCAGCTCTCCGGGGGCGATGCCGGTCCGGTTGTAAATTTTCCGGTATTCACTCGGCGGCATGCTGTTCGGACAGGCCTTGAAAAAACGGCTGAACGAGGTCTTCTCCTGAAAGCCGCACTCCCGGCCGATTTCCTGAATGGAGAGATCGGTTCCGGCCAGCAGCGTTCTTGCCCGGGCGATCCGCTGATTCCGGATATATTCCCCGGGGGTGACGTGCATCGCCTCCACAAAGTGTTTGCGGAACGTGGAGCGGGAAAGGTGCAGAACGTCGCAGAGTGTGTTGACATTCAGTTCAGAATTTGACAAATTGGCTTTTATGTACCGCAACGCCCGCTCCACGACGTCGCCCGATTCGAGAAAGCTCTTTCTTTTCTCCCCCGCGAGATATTCGAACAGCAGAAAGAGCTGGGTTGTCGCGTGGAGCACCGAGTCGTGGTCGGATTTCGGCAGACAGCCGAGCAGCTCCCGGTAGATCTCCTCCGGAAACCCCTTTGCCAGCGGAAAGAAGCGGGGAAAACGGTAACTGGAAAATATCGACATCGCCAGCGGCCCGTCAAAATTGACCCAGGCGACGACGCTCTCTTCGGAATCCGACAGAAAACGGTGTTCCTCGTGCGGATAGTAGAAGATCACATCGTTCTCCCGCATCCGGAACGGGCGGTCGAAGAGGTACGCCACCCCCGAGCCCCGGACGCAGAAGGTCATGCCGATGAACTGGGAAAGGAGCGGCGGAACGTGGCCGGAACCGCTTTTGCCGCCTCGCTTCCCCACGCTGCAGACATAGAGTGGCAGCGGAATGTCGACCGGAAAATCCGGAAATGGACGGTTCGCCTGTTCGTACATCGAAACGCCTCCAAAATGATAACGATCTGGCTTTTTTGTATCTTGTTTTTCCATGCAGAATATAGTATAATTATATCCAGATGCAAATGCTGCGAGGTTTTTTTATGAAAAAGAATTTCACCCTTATCGAACTCCTGATTGTGATCGCAATTATCGCCATCCTGGCGGCAATGCTGCTGCCCGCCCTGACCGCGGCACGGGAGAAAACCCGGGCGACCGAGTGCCTCAACCGTCTCCGTCAGAACGCCGCGGCCATGCAGTTGTATGCGATGGACAACAATGGACTGGTGGTCATCTATATCAAAGACGACGCCGGCTCGACCGTTCCGTGGTCCATCCTTCTGTTCGACTACAAATACCTGGCCAGCTCCACCTATTACGGGACGAAGAGTTTCTTCTGCCCCTCGCTCCCCACCGAGGGGATCAACGACCCGTTTCGGACCTACGGCTCCCTGCGCTTCAACGACACCTGGGATATGAGCCTCTTTGAGGACGAAAAGGGGTGGGGCAATTTCTGTCTGCTGAATCAGGTGATGACCACCGGAAATCTTTTCTATGCGACGCAGAAGTTGAAGAGGCCCTCCGAGGCGGTTCACTTTGCCGACACCATGTATGTCAGTCCCGGCACTCCGGAGCACGGGTACGGATTCTACTACATGCCGCTCAGCGTCAAAGTGAACGCCACCATCTCCCTGCACCACAGCCACCGGGCCAACATCGCCTACTTCGACGGGCACGCCGACAGCCGCTCCATCTCCGACCTTCAGGCGGCAGGAATCAGCGCTCTGGTCGTCGATGGCCGGAAACTGCCGTAAAACTCACGCAAAAATTTCGATACAGACTCAACGAAAGAGAAAAAATATGTGCAAACTCCTTCTGCCGCTTCTCCTCTATCTTCTCCTTCCGACGCTTTCGGCCGCTGAACTTCTGCAGTTCGGCGATGCAGAATTCCGGCTGGAGGGGCGAAAAATTCCCGGCCTGGATCAGGTGAAAATCGAACGGGCCCCGCTGTCCGGCTCCCGCCGGAATGGAACGGCCGTCCGCTGGGGCGATCCCGTCCCGGTCGCGATGGAACTGGGGCTCGTCTCGCCCGCCTCCCCCGAAATCGGCAGGTTCGAACAGGCGACCTTCTTCCTTCGGGTCGAGTTCCCGGAACCAGTCGAACTGCGCCGGATCGTTCTCCGGCTGCGGGATTCCAGCGGGGAGCTCTTCCAGTTCGTCAACAATGTCTCCGGCACTTTTTCCGGGAAACGACAGCTGGACTACCGTGTTGCCGAAGGCGCCGCCGCCGCTGTCTGGGGCGGCGATCGAAACCGGAAAATCGACTGGCCGCTCCGCTTTCACGGCATCGCTGTCGACTGCAGCGCCCGGACGCGTTCCGGCGCCGTGATCCTGCTCGATTCCCTCGCCTGCCGGCGCTTCGGCGAAGCGGCGACCATCTCGCTGGAGACCGGACACCGGTTGAATCTCCTGCTGCCGCAACGGCAGGAGCCGCCCGCGCTCATCGTGCGCAACGAGGGCAGCGGGGAGCTCTTCCTCGGCGGCGTGCTGCGCATCGAGGACGGCGCCGGCAACCTCCGGCAGGCCGGAGTGTCCGCCCGGGCCACGCCGGAAACGCCGGGGCGCATCGCCCTTCCCGGCGATTACTCCGCTCCGGGGTGGTGGAAGCTCAACTACCGCCTGATCAGCGCCACCGGGAAAGAGTATTCCGGCGAACACCGCTTCGGTCGGATGGTCCCGGCGGGACCGGTCGCGAAACGTACCCCGGGATTTCTCCTCGGCGTCTGCAGCCACATGGAGCGGTTCGGCCGGGAAAAGGCGGAGCTGGAAGCTCTGGCCGCCGGCCTCTGCGGCGCCGGAATCATGCGGCTGGATTTCTCCTGGAACCGTTTTCAGCCGGAACCGGACCGGTGGAATTTCACCCTCTATGACCAGCTCGTCGGTCTGCTCGCCGCTCAGGGCGTCGAAGTGGAGGCGATCCTCGGAAATCCGCCGGACTGGGCGGTCCCCCGCGACTTCACGCCGAAGTACCGCGCGCCGGAATTCGCCCGGGTCGGCCGGTTCGCCGATCCGGCACTCTACGCAGCCTTCTGCGCGAAGATCGCCGAACACTATCAGGGACGCATCCGGTATTTCGAACTCTGGAACGAACCGGATCTGATCCTCTTCGCCAACTTCGACTTTTCCCGGTACATGGAGCTGCTCCGAGCCGGATATGACGCCATCCGGCGCGTTTCGCCGCAGGCGGTGGTCATGAACGGGGGCATCGCGGGTACTCAGACCGACGCGGCGGCCGATCCCCGCTCCAACAACGGCTGGATCAGACTGCTCAAAGAGGACGGCGGCAGACACTTCGACCTTTTCGCCTTTCACGGCCATGGCCCCCTCGCCGGTTATCAGTCGCAGCTGGAACAGCTTGAGCGGAGCGGACTGATCGGCAGGAATGCTCACCGCCCCTGGTACTCCAACGAAACGGCGGAGAGTTCCGTCCGGATCGGCGAGCGGGAGCAGGCCGCGAGCCTGTTCAGGAAACTCCTGACCGCCCGTGCCTTCGGCGCCGTGGGCTACAACTGGTACAATCTGCGGGAGAAGGGCGAACTCTACGCTCCGGGCCATTACGAGCGCCATTTCGGCCTGCTCACGACGGAGTTCGAGCCGAAACCGGCCTATCTCGCCTTCAATATGCTTTCCGCCAACTACCGGAATGCCGAATTTACGGACAGGATTCCCGTCGGAAAGGAGATCAGCGCCCTGCGGTTCCGCGGCACAGACGGCGGGGCGCTTCTGGCGCTCTGGAGCAATCAGCGTGAACGCCCCCGGACCCTCTTCGCCACCCTTCCCCCTGGAACCGTAAAGGTGGATCTCTTCGGGAAGGAGACGCCGGTCGAACTCCGGGGAGAACACGCATGCATCCCGGTCACCTCCACCCCCTTCACGCTGAAAACACCCCCGGGCGGGAGCGGGGAAATCCGCCTCACGCGCGGTTTTCTGCCGGAACAGCTGCCGGTACAACTCATTCTGGAGCCGGGGAGGGAGCGCACCTGTTCCATCGCCCTGTTCAATCCGGCGGAGAAGCCGCTGTCCCTGACGCTGAACGCTGCGGCTCCGGACGGGGTATCCGTCACGCCGGAACGCGAAATCGTCCCGCTGCGGCCGGGCGAGACCCGGGAGGTGAGGCTCGTTCTCCGGGCGGCGAAGAGCTTTACAGCGCCGCTTTCACATCCGGAGACTCTGCAGCTGGAGCTCTCGCTGGATGATGCCGTCATCGAACGGATTCCGCTTGCGCTGACCCGGAAGCCGGCGGCGGGCGAGCCGTTGTTCGTGCTGGCGGACGCCGGGCAGTACCACGCGCTGGTGCCGAGCGCTCCGGGGAACGAGCCCTTCTACTGGCAAGGTCCGGCCGATCTCTCCGCCCGGATCTTTCTGGAGCGCCGGGGAGAGTTTCTGCGTCTGAAGGCGGAGGTCACCGACGACCGTCATGCACAGACCAACTCCGGTGAAGCGATCTGGCGGGGAGACAGCGTCCAGTTCGACCTGGCGCTGCCGGGGCAGAAGGGGTTCTGGAGCATCGGGTTTGCCCGGCGCGGCGATGGCGGGACGGAGGTGTTTTGCTGGAGTCGTCCGGAGGGGTTTGCCGATCCCTCCGCCGCCGTCCGGGCGACCGCCCGGCGCGACGAAAAAAACCGTCGGACCCTCTACGAGGCGCTCCTGCCCTTCGCCGCGCTCGGCATGACGCGGGAGATCGCCGGAACCGGATTCCGCTTCAATCTGATCGTCAACGACAACGACGGCAAACTGCGGGAGGGGTATCTGGCCGCCGCGCCTGGCATGGGGACCGGAGAGGACCCCTCCCTCTGGAAGGTGCTCCAGCTGGAGTAGGAGAGGCCGGGCTGGCCGTTTCCCGCGACGCCTAGTGGAAGTACATTCCGCCGTTGACGTCGATGCAGGCTCCGGTGATGTAATTGCCCCCCTCGCCCGCGAGAAAAGCCGCCGCCAGCCCCACATCGCGCGGCTTGCCCAGCCCGAGCGGAACGGTCGCGGCAAGCTTCGCCACCCCCTCATCGCCGTGGGTCTGAAAGAGCAGTTCGGTTTCAATGATGCCCGGTGCGATCGCATTGGCGGTGATGTGGTACGGCGCGCCGGTCCGCGCGATTGTACGGGTGAAGGAGAGAATCGCCCCCTTCGTCGCCGCGTAGTGGCAGTGGCCGAACACCGCGCCGCGGTAGGCGACCATGCTGGTCATCGAGATGATCCGGCCGAAGTTCTGTTCGCGCATCATCTCCATCGCCCGCTTGCTGCACAAGAATACGCTCTTGAGGTTGGTTTTGAGGATGAAATCCCAGTCTGCCTCGCTCATTTGAAAGATGTCCTGCGCCCGCGAAGTTCCGGCGTTGTTGACCAGGATGTCGAGCCGGCCGAAGGTTCCGGCGATCCGGTCGAACAATTTCCCGACCTCCCCGGACTCCGAGACGTCGGCCTGCATGGCGACGGCGGTTCCGCCCTCCTTTTCGATGGCGGCGACGGTTTCGGCCGCCGCGTCGGCGCCGCTCCGGAAGTTGACGACGACGGTCGCTCCCTTCTCCGCCAGCACCATGGCCACGCCCCGGCCGAGTCCGCGCGACGCGCCGGTTACCAGTGCGATTTTTCCTTCCAGCTCTTTCATGATTATTCTCCCAGATTCCGCCGGGGGGTCCGCAGGATTTTTCACAGTGTGAAACTCCATTTTTCCGGCTGGGTTACTATAGACGCGCAAAAGAAAAATTGCACGGGAAATCCGCTGGTGCGGACAACTTTTTTTCGTTTTGTCTCCTCCATCGTCCGGAATTCCCCGGAAAAAACGTCGACGGGATTGAAAAAAACCGGTTTGTTTGCTATGTTATCTGAAATCATTTTACGCAGCGAGGAACTGGATTATGCAATCGATCGAAATCCATATCGAAACCCTTCTGCGGCGCCACCCCGAACTGGCGCCGGCGGCACCCGCAATCCGCGAAACCATCGAAATGATTCTCGCCGCGTTCCGGGCGGGCAACACCCTATTCTGCTGCGGCAACGGCGGCTCGGCTGCCGACGCAGATCACATCTGCGGGGAGTTTCTGAAAGGGTTCCTGCTGCGACGCGAACTGCCGGCGGCGGAGCAGAAACATTTTACCGAAAAGTTCGGCGCGGAAGGTTCGGAACTGGCCGGGAAACTCCAGCGCGGACTCCGCTCCGTCTCGCTGCTGTCGCATCCGGGGTTCACCAGCGCGTTCTGCAATGACGTCGATCCCTTTCTGGTCTTTGCTCAGCAGCTCTACGCGCTCGGACGACGGGGGGATGTCCTTCTCGGCATCTCCACCGGCGGCGGCGCGGTCAATGTCAAATACGCCGAAATGACCGCGAAGATGATGGGAATCCGCACCATTCTGCTGACCGGGAACCGCCACGGCGCCTGCGAAAAATACGCCGACGTCGTGATCGCGGTTCCCGATTCGGAAACCTATCGCATCCAGGAGCTCCACCTGCCGGTTTACCACACCGTTTGTGCGGCGGTCGAGGATGCGATGTTCGGCGGAGACGAGCGATGAATGGTACGATCCGCCATGTCGCCATCATCATGGACGGCAACGGCCGCTGGGCGGAGCAGCGCGGTCTGCCCCGTACCGCCGGTCACCGGCAGGGGGCGAAACAGGTCTCCGAGGTGCTGGAAGCGGCGAACGAGTGCGGTGTGGAATTCCTGACCCTTTACGCCTTCAGCACCGAAAACTGGAAGCGTCCGCCCGCCGAGATCGCGGCGCTGATGAATCTGCTTGAGGAGTTCATCGACCGGAACCTGCCGGAGCTGCAGAAGCGCGAGGTCCGGCTGCGCACCATCGGTCGGACCGGCGGACTCCCCGCCGGCGCGCGCAAGAAACTGCTCGCCGCCGTCGAAGCGACGAAGAACAACGCGAAGGGCACGCTCAATCTCGCGCTCAACTACGGCGGCCGCGCCGAGATCGTCGACGCGGTCAACCGGATCACCGCCGAACTGGCGGGGCAGCCGCGCCGGGAGATCACCGAGGAGAGCTTCCGCAACTACCTCTACGCGCCGGATATTCCGGATCCGGATCTGCTGATCCGGACCAGCGGCGAGCTCCGGCTGAGCAACTTCCTGCTCTGGGAGCTCTCCTACGCCGAACTGTATGTCACTGACACCCTCTGGCCGGATTTCGGCAAAGAGGAATTCAAAGCCGCCGTCGCCGCCTTTCAGCAGCGAGACCGCCGCTTCGGCGGCCGGAAATAACGGGAAAACAACGGGAAAATAACGGATTGAGAGGAAGGATTTAAAAAAGTGTTTCTCTATCGGGCAATCAGCTTTCCACTGCTTCTGGCGCTGCTCGCCGCCGTCGTCTACTGGCGGGCGGGAGGGCCATGGCTCTTCACCATCGTCGCTTCGGGCGCCATCGCCGCGACGCTCCATGAGTGCTGCAAACTGGTCGAAAAGTGCGGCGCGCCCGCACTGCCGAAAACCACAGCCCTGCTCGGCGGACTGCTTTTCCTCGGCTACCTTGCCGCCAGAACGCTGCTGAACATCGGCCAGGTCGAGATGGCGCAGCTCCTGATGAAATTTGAGTTTCTGCTGCTGGTTTTCACCGTGTTCGGCGGCTGGTTTCTCGTGCTCTTCGGCCGGGAGCGCCGGAAGGAGCTGCTGCTGCGCGCGGCGGCTTCGCTCGGCGTGCTGGTGCTGATCGGCAGCTCGATGTTCGCGGTGGTTTCGGTCTACTTCAACCGGACCGTGCCGCTCGGGCCGGTACCGCTGAACATCGGCGCGCGCCAGCTGCTCTTTCTGATTCTGGTGACCAAGGCGATGGATACCGGCGGCTACATCTTCGGCATGCTCTCCGGACGCTGGATGAAGAACGGCAACCACAAGATCTGCCCCTCGATCAGCCCGAAGAAATCGTGGGAGGGTACCGTCGGCGGACTGCTCTTTTCGGTCGGCGTGAGCCTGATCTTCTGGAAGATCTACGCCGAAGCCCCCTTCTGCCGGATGCCGTTCCAGAATCTCGGCACCTCGATCTGGTGGTACATCACAGCCGGTGTGGTGCTCGGCATCGGCAGCCTCGCCGGCGACCTGACCGAATCGGCGCTGAAACGGAGCGCCGGAGTGAAGGATTCCGGCGTGATCATTCCGGGCATGGGCGGCGTATTCGACGTGCTCGACAGCTTCATCTACAACGGCGCACTCTTCATCGTGCTGGGCATGTGGAAAATCAACTGAACAGATCATCCGCGCGGCAGAACCCGCGGGAAAGGAGAGGATATGAACCATAAGATTCTCGCCCTGCTGAGGGAAAATGCCCGTATGGGCATTCAGGAAATCGCATTGAGGTCGGGCCTCCCGGAGGCGGAGGCGGAACAGGAGATCCGCGAACTGGAGAAGAGCGGCGTCATCCGCGGCTATACCGCGATTCTCAACGAGAGCGAACTCGACGACAACAAGGTCAAGGCGCTGATCGAGGTCCGGGTGACTCCGCGGCGCGAAGGCGGCTTCGACCAGGTGGCGCGACGGATTGCCCGTTTCCCGGAAGTGACCGACCTCTATCTGGTCTCCGGGAGCTTCGATTTGCTGCTCACGGTGGAGGGCGATTCGCTCCAGGAGGTGGCCTCGTTCGTCTCGGCGAAACTCTCCACCATCGAAGGGGTCCTTTCGACCTCCACGAGCTTTTTGCTGAAGAAATACAAGGAATCCGGCAGGATCATGCAGAATGATGAAGAATATGAACGACTCAAAATCTGTCCGTAGGCCGCTGGTCGCCGACCATATCAAGGATCTGCCCAAGAGCGGAATCCGCGCCTTTTTCGATCTGGTCAACACGATGGACGACGTCATCTCGCTCGGCGTCGGCGAACCCGATTTCACCACTCCCTGGACCATCCGCGAAAGCGGCATCTTCTCGCTGGAGAAGGGGCACACCAGCTACACCTCAAATCTGGGGACGATCGCGCTGCGGAGGGAGATCTGCGACTACGTCGCATCCGATTACCATGTCCGGTACAGCCCCGAAAACGAGTGCATCGTCACCGTCGGGGTCAGCGAGGCGCTGGACATCGCCATCCGTGCGCTGGTCAATCCGGGCGACGAGGTGATCTACACCGAACCGTGCTTCGTCTCCTATCCGGCCGAAGTGCGCATGGCGCACGGCGTGCCGGTGCCGGTGGAGACCTACGCGAAGGACGGTTTCGCGCTCGATCCGGAGGTGCTCCGCACGAAGATCACGCCGCGCAGCCGGGTGCTGCTGCTGAACTTCCCCTGCAACCCCACTGGCGCGGTGATGTCGCGCGAGGGGCTGGAGAAGATCGCCGAAATCGCCATCGAAAACGATCTGGTGGTGATCACCGATGAAATCTACTCTGAACTGACCTACGAGGGAACCCACGTCTCGATCGCCTCGCTGCCCGGCATGCGGGAGCGGACCATTTTCCTCCACGGATTCTCCAAGGCGTTCGCCATGACCGGCTGGCGGGTGGGTTACGCCTGCGGGCCCCACGAGATCATCGACGCGATGATGAAGGTGCACCAGTACGCGATCATGTGCGCCTCGACCACCGCGCAGGAGGCGGCGCTGGAGGCGCTCCGCAACGGCCGCCGGGCGATGAACGAAATGCGCGAAAGCTACCGCGAGCGGCGCAATCTGATGGTGGCCGGATTCAACCGGATCGGCCTCGACTGCCTGATGCCGAAAGGGGCGTTCTACACCTTCCCGTCGATCGCGTCTACCGGACTCTCCTCGACCGAATTCGCCGAAGAACTGCTCCGGGCGGAACGGGTGGCGGTGGTGCCGGGGCCGGCGTTCGGCGCCTGCGGCGAAGGATTCGTCCGATGCTGTTACGCCTCCAGCGCGGAGGATATCATCGAGGCGATCGAACGGATCGGCCGCTTCGTCGACGGCCTGAAGCATCGGTAAACGCGGTGAAACGCGGCGCGGCGCTTGCTCTCGCACTCCTTCTCGCGCCCGGATTGCGGGCGGAGGTATTCACGCTCCGCCCCCACCGGGACGGGGGGAATGGCGGCCGCGCCGCCGGATTCGATGAACTGGTTCCGGGTGTGGAGCAGCGGGGAGAACACCGGGAATCGCTGCTCTTCAACGGCCTCCGGCTCGAAATGACTGTTTCGCGGATTTCCACCCCGTTCGACGAGCTGGTGCGCCACCTCTCCGTACAGTTGAAACCCGAGGAGTTGATCCGCTCCGGCGGGACGCTCCGGGTGAGCCGTCCGCTGGGCGGCGGCCGGATGGAACGGTATCTGCTGATCGACTCCGGCCCGGGCAAGCCGGTGACCGCGTTCCGGGTGGTCACGCCGGAGAAGCTCCCGAAACCGCCCCGCTGGCCCTCCGGACTGCCCCGGCTGCCGGTCGGAGCGGAGCCGGTGCAGGTGATCGAATTCTGCCGCACCGGCAATCTTTACGGTTCCTTCCGCGCCGCTTCCGGAGAGCCGGCGGAACTGCTCCGCTCGACTGCGGCCGGGCTGCGGGCGGCAGGCTGGATTCCCGCGGCGGGAGAGGCCGCGCCGGAGATCGGCGGCAGGGGAGATCTCTTCCTCGACACCGCGAACCGCCGGATCGCCTGGGTCAACTTCGCCCCCGGCGGAATCGGTTCTTTTTATGTCGGAACTTACTGAATCCGGCTTGAAAAGCGGCCGTTCGGGAGCTATCTTAAGAAAAAACGTGCCGGAGTGGCGGAATGGCAGACGCACTTGACTCAAAATCAAGCGGTTTCAACCATACGGGTTCAAGTCCCGTCTCCGGTACCATTTTTAGCCTCAGAATGCAAGATTTTGTGCCGTTTTGTGCCGTCCTTGCCTTTCAATCCTCGAAATCAGTGTTATTTTAGCTCACAAGGATAGTTATGAGGAAACAGGGCAATGGCGAGGAAAGTCATGAAGCAGGAAGTCGGCACCATCTACCAGAAACCGAACGGGACCTATCATTACCGTTACCAGATCAACGGTGAACGCAAGTCGATCAGCCTGAAGACCAAGAGTCAGGAAGAAGCGAAGCGGAAAGTTAAAGAACTGCTTCCTGTTTTGAAAGCGACCAGTATGGAGGTCGTTTCGGCACATGTCGCTCACGCGCGCAATCTGATTAAGCCGGCAAACGTATTGTTGCTTACTGAAGCGTGGAATGTTTACGCAAAACACCCGAATCGTGCCACTCCTGCGACTGTTAACGAACGTCTCGCCTATGAAGCAGACTGGAGAGATTTCCTGAAGTCTCTTCCGAAAGGCTGCCAATATCTTCACGAAGTGACGCCGGAACTCGCCGATGCCTATGCGCAAAAACTCCGGGAACGTCAACTGGCCGTTGATACGCACAATCGCAAGATCAAACGGCTGCGGAAAATTTTCTCTACTCTTATCGAGTATTGTCCCGACGGTTCCCCGTTTCAATCTCCGGTCCTGTGGCGTAAAGACCGAGAAGAGCAGGAACACAATACACGCCGTCTTGCCTTTACTCGCGAACAGGAACAGGCATTGCTGGACGTACTGGCCGATTCTACGCACAAAGTGAAGAACAAGCCGGAAATCCGGGTCATCTACCATCTTGGAATGTTTACCGGCCAGCGGCTGAAAGACTGCGTTCTGCTGCAATGGCATAAAGTTGATCTTGAACGGCGGCGCATCTGGGTCAAGCAATTCAAGACCGGAAAAGAAGTTACAATTCCAATCGCCGACCAGTTGTTGACGGTGCTTCAGGAAGCGTTGGCATGGAAGCGTGATGAATATATTTGTCCGAACTGTGCGGCTCGTTATAAGCAGAAAGACGCCAGCGGCAAAGATGTCGGATGCAATAAAGTCGGCTTGGACATCCTCCGGGTGATCCGTTGGATCGGGTTGGAACCGTCCGTGGAGGTACCGGGGCGCAAGAAGAAGGCAACGGTCTACGGCTTTCATTCCTTGCGACACAGCTTTGCCAGTCATTGCGCTGAAGCGGGTGTCCCGAAAGCTGTATTGCTTTCAATTCTCGGCACTGATTCCGATATTGCAGATAAATACTACGTTCATATCGGCGAGGAGGCTCAAATGGAAGCGATTGCGGCGGTGGCTTCCATCACGACCAAATCCGACCGCCAGCGGATCGAAGAAGCATTGAAGTTGCTCGATACTCCCGATGTTCCTGCCGAGGAAATTTTGAACCGTGTCCGGCACGTCCTGAAAGTGTAAATGCTTATTTATAATAGCTTGTATCTTGAGACTAAGCCTCCAGAAAATGAAACTGGAGGCTTTCTTTTTGAAACGTTTCACCCTTAAAATGACTCTGCAAGTGGAGAATTTGAAACGATGATTTTGAGATTCTGAGCGTAAAGTCCCAGTTTCAAATTTGAAAGTTTCATTTGACCATATGCCGATTCGTTGAATAAGCCAATCAGGGTTTGGATTGTTAAGTTTCATATCATTTTACTTGAAAGTCACGTCCTGATATAAGTTGTCATCCATCTGTTGCTCTCAATGTGGAATTTGAAATTTGAGATGTTAAACCTTCGAGAAATATTTTACTTCGGGTAAGCTATCAGTGCAGTATTGCCCCCCAATACAGATATTTCAAGAATATGGAAAAAGCAAAGTTTCAATACGGTATTGCTGTGTTTGGACTGCAATAAATATCATCGATCCGAGCCGCAAGACAGGAGTACAGGGAGAGCTGATTGGAGGCGAAACCGGCATGAATTTCATTGGATATGCTTGGCAGAATTGCTGACTATTTGGGTTCACCTCAAAATCGGACGAACGACAATTTCAAGGTCCGACGGGAAGCACTCTCCCCGTCGGACCTTCATAATTATTCTTCCATATCGTCGTGGGATAAAATGTATCGTGTTAAATCAGTGTTGCGATATCTGACGCTGGTGCCGACCATCTTCCGCTTGAATGGGAAATAGCCTTCCCGCTCAAGCCGTTTAAAGTTGGCGAGACTGATACCGAGCATGGTTGCGGCTTCGGTCTGGTCAACCAATTTAGGAATTACCGTCGGCAACGGAGTTCCTTTGTCAGCCAGATGTTTGAGCTGGGCAATGATCTCCCGATATTCAGGAAACGGAATCAAGTTGGATTCCGTTAACGGGTGAAGTAGCTTCCCAATCAGGACAACGGTTTGATGACGAATAGGATGTGGCATGTATGCGCCCCTCCTTCTCTGGCGCATACAATCGCAAGCCACTGTAGTTTTTTACTCTGCGGTTTTCTGAGAAAGACTCGCTCCTTCCATATGTCACTTAGACTGATTTAAGTTTTTCATGAACGCCTGTACCATCGCATCCCCAAGCGCATCAGCAAACCGAATCGGCCGATCCAAAGTCAAACTATCGAAAGAGCGCACTCTTGAGAGCGCAGTGTATAATTGCCCCGGTGCGAAACAGCCATCTCCAAGGATGACATGAGCTTTCTCCAGCGTCTGCCCCTGCGTTTTGTGGATCGTTGTGGCGTAAGCGGGCATGACGGGGTATTGCCAAAACTTTCCTGTTTCATCTTGAACGATCTGAAGTTTTCCTTCTTCGTTCCGCCAAGTTGTATATTCATAATGCGTCCAGCAGGTTTGTGTAACTTTTACGATGGGACCGCGATCAAGTTTGACAAGAATAACTCGTGCAATCGGATCGTAGTAAAGGACTTCACCCTGATCACCATTTACATATTCATATTGCTGAATATCAGTGCCGTGACTGCGGTTGCCAAGCAACATTATCCGCATTCCACGTTTGAGCAGGAGTACCTGACTGACCGGAAGTTCGTCATCAGGAAACTCACCCCACTTCTCTCCCATGATCTCCACGCCGCTGTCGGGCAGTTGAGCCAATGCCTGAGCATTGATCTTATTCGCCGTGTCTCTGGAACAGCAAAGACAGATCGGACCGTTTAAACCGTCCGTGGAGCGGTTGGCTGCGATCCGTCCATTGGCGTCATGCAGGCGTTCCTGAAGATCGGTGTCCATCTCTCTGACAGAGTTCAGAAAGGCAATAAATTCCGGTTCTGTCTGCCGATGTATCTGAGTCAGTTCAATGTTTTGAAACCGTGCGCTCTGCCATGCGAGCGTATTGAAAGCGTAAATACCATTCAAGTACTCCTCAAGGTATTCCTCTACAGCCTGTTCACGAACGACCGGGGGAAGCTGATAGAAATCTCCCACAACAATGATTTGTTTCCCTCCAAACGGTAACCCTGAGTACCCGGAAGAAGCGCTTTCACGGAGCAGGCAGTCAATAACGTTGAATGTATCACTTCGAACCATTGAGATTTCATCAATCAAAAGAGTTTTTACTGTGCTTAGAAATGGCCTTTTTTCCAGTAGGATGTAAGCCAGATTACCTGGCTGTAACACACCGGATGGTAAACCAAAAGTTCGATGGATTGTTCCAGCTTCTGTCAGATTTCGGGCTGCAAGTCCGGTAGGTGCAACACAAACGAGATTGGCTGGATGGTGACGGATGAACGCATTGATGACTGCGGATTTGCCAGTTCCTGCACGACCGGTCAGAAACACATTTTGTCCAGCCAGCATCGCATCAAGTGCAACTTGTTGTTCGTGATCCAGTTGCATTGTTTCAACCCCTTTCGGTTTCAGGTAACTGCGATGCGTGAAAGCAGTTACAATTAAATGGTGTAGCTTCCTTGGTATTGATCTTGGCAATGTAGGAGCCGAAGCGGATCGCTTCCTCCTGAAGAGCCCGATTGTTTCGCGTGACGATCAAACCATGATTGATCTGCTGGCTGTGATAAACGCTTTGATCTTTGTGGATCAGATGCGGTGAAATCATTGCTTGAGCTCCCGGATTGAATTTACAAATCGCCTTGACCCATAGCCATTTGGCTTCCTTCATCCGGTTAAAATACTGAATACGGTTGGCATCCAGAAACAGTACAAAATGGTAATGTGGATTCTTGGATGTGTGCTGTTCCCGAACCCAAACATACTGAGGCGAAAAACCGTGCATCATCAGCTTGCGTCGGTATTCTTCCATAAAGTATTGGAAGCACTGGTTGCTCTTTTCCGCATCCACTTCGTCCGGATATTTGGCAACCAGCCTTATCATCAGCACCTTGCCGTGGACTGAAAGTTGATACTCCAGCCGATCAATCAACCGATCAAGGATGGCGGTATAAAATCCTTTGCCGGGTCCGTTGTAATCAAGCAGTGGATAATCTCGGTAGTTTGAATCACGTGTAATTGCTAGTTTGCTCATATTCTGCGGCTCCTTTTCTCCGCATAATATTGAGGCGAATCATGCAAGTATATATTCAGTATTATTGTATCGACAATTAAGGGTATTTGCTTTTATGGCAGTTTCAAGCACGACAAACAAGCAACCTAAATTGCCGAAACTATAAAACTAACGATACATGAACCATATTAAGCCAATAATATATTAGCTATCTAAAACAAGGGTATTACAATGATTCTAAAAACTAACAGTGTCTTACCCCGACCCAGAACATCCACGATCACCTCCAGACAGCGGAACGGTTATGGGAGAAGACGCTGAACCTGTCTCCGAAATGTGATAATACAGGACGTACAACCAGCTATGGACTGATTGACGATTGTATGAGGAACCGGCAAGGGCAACTGCAGGAGAACGGCGTCATGCTCCGCAAGGATGACCCGAACTACAACAGCCAATACGATCAGTGTTTCCGACGTTGCAGCTACCTTGCCAAAGTCAACCAGAAAGATTCCTCCCCCAAGCACCAGCGGGAAGTATTCTCGTCCCGCATCCCAAAATAACCAATGAAAGGAAATCACCATGACCGAACAAGAACTGAATGTCTTCCTCGATCTGGAATGGAACTGTGCCGCATTCACTCCGGAGACTGAACACATCTCCGCTCCGCTCTCTCCGAAGCAGTGGGCACGCATCATCTCCCGACACCCGGAGCTTCAAGAGTTTTGTCCATTCTCCGAGTTTACCACTGACGAGTGGCTCATCGTTCTTGAGAAGCAGCAGTCACTTGCATGGCGGTGTACGTGCTGGAAAGATTTCACCCCCGCTAAATGGCAACGTCTGTTACGGCATCAACCGGCTTTGCTCCATTACTGCGAAATCCCGGATCATCCGGCCGTAAGGAGCGGATTACTGGCAAGTGGCTGGAATTATGCAGGGGATATCGACACGCACGACTTCACGCTTGGCGACTGGTTCTGGACCGTCAAGCATAATCCGAGCACGTGGTTTCAATGTCCCTGCCGGGAACAGTTCACGAAACCGATGTGGTGGAGCATCCTTTACAGTTCCGCTGAATTGCTGACGGACTGCCCATGCCTTGACCAGTTCAGCGATGAGGACTGGCGCAGGCTCAACCTCCTTCCGAAGTTGAAGTCACGGATACGCAACAGCGAGCAGTTCCGGAAGCTGACCGATTTGGTCAGGCATCCGTTTCGTCACCTCAAGTTCGATGACGACCTGTCTCTGTAATTCCGTAAATGAAGCGATATGATCCCTGTCACAGCAGGGATCTTGATCGTTCTCCTGAAGTTCCCAAGGATCGTCTGCTCTACTGACTACCTGCTCGTGAACGGTGTGGTAAAAAAGTATTCGCAATCGCTATCCGATGAGCCGGAACACTGTGTTCGCTGGCTTACTTCCACATCAAAAACCGAACAAGGAGATAACTTACCATGAACAAACGTAAAAGCGACATTGATGACTCCCTTCTGCAAGAGGATGGTTCCAATACAGCGACTGATCCGATAACGCCTGAGTGCGAAGAAGACGCTTCTGAGCATCAGATTGACTTCGTCATGAAGATGCCGAACTGTGTGGTTGACCCCGAGAGCAGAGAGCAGCTCATCCGGTATTTTCAGCAACAAGCGGGAAGCACTTACTGCTGGAAAGAGATCGGCGACTTTCTTGAGACTGCGGAATGCACTGTTGACGAAGACGGGAATCCGCACTTCACCAATCGGTCTGGTACGCTGAAAGACTTGACATTACAGGAAACCATGACCGAGCTTGACTGGGCATGGCGTAACTCTATCTTCGATATCTTCCTGAAATCGGGCATGGTCAACTTCAACGTGAAACCTCAATAACACAAGATCATCAGTTGGGGACAACGGCCTCCAACTGATGATCAACCGTTTGTTTCTGGTGAAGTATGAAAGAAGCTCTGTTATGCCCAGTGCAGCAGGGATGTTGGATTTGCTGACGATGCTGATTTGACCATCTCAGCCCGATAGCCTACAACCATCGAAATGAGCAGTTCCGGGAAGTCATTTCAGGGCATCTTCCATCTTGACGACCATCCCGTTTTACACGAGCAACATCCGCATGGAGAACAAATATAAAATAATTGTAACTTATTGATTATTAATGTATTACAATCAAGCCACGCGATCAGGCAAGTGGCATATTCTACTCTACGACATCCTCGGTCTGCCAGTCGATGAGCTGGCCTTTCTCCGAATCGAAGTTGACTCCGATCAGCGTGATCTTCTTCGAGGACTGAAGATACTTCTTGAAGTAGGCTTTGTCTTTGATCTGCGACAACGCGGTTTCATCATCGTCGAGCTTGAACTCAAACAGATAGATGTGATCGTCCGTCTGGACAACCGCATCGATCCTACCGTCATTCGTGCAGGACTCGGCTTCGATGTTGAATCCGAGCAACCGGAAGATCGCATAGAAGACAGTCTGGAATGTCGCTTCGCTCTTCTTGTGGATCGTATAAGGCACCCCGGCAAAGA
>OLGD01001052.1_pt1 | contig 46399 bp, 48 predicted proteins | sample 1605311 | NCBI WGS metagenome assembly OLGD01 (sample SAMEA3888917, study PRJEB22519) | human gut metagenome | biome: human gut; feature: human-associated habitat; material: faeces | place: Denmark | collected 2010
AATCGGCGGCAGTAACGGACGTAACGGAGTATGCGGAGATAACGATTTGAGAAACTCGGCAGGCGGGGTTTCCGTCTGCCTTCAATACTTGAAACATGGCAAGGATTAAGAAACTGAAAGAGAATGGGGCAACGATTTATCCGGCGACGATATTAGAAGCTGTTTTGGATTCAAAAACGAGTACTCCCCTTTCAAAGACGCGACTTAGATACACGAGAGCCTCGGAGCACGGACGGTATTACAAATTCATGTCATTGAAGCGGGGCCTGGAAAAAGGGATTGTAAGGTTCGGCATCGAATCGCCTCTCATGGGTTATGCAGAGTATATGGTGAACTGGATTTACGACACGAATACGGAAAAAGGTATGGACCCTTATTGCCTGTTTTCCTCCAATGCACAAATGTACAACCGGGTGAAATTGGTACGGACGGGTAACGATACATTCGATGCCTATTTTGAGAGTAATGCGGGAAATGATTACCCGGCATTCGTGTTCATGGGCGAGGGCGGCACGAACGACAGGAACTCCATAACCGGTTATGTCGTTTCGATTGTATCGGCCATTCCTACGGTCTACAAGGAAAGTGCCGGAACACCCGCTTACTTCCATAATGATGTTTACGTTCTAAGGGACTATGCAAAAGGAGACCCGATCCTGAAATTTATTTCTCCGGGGCATATAGAGAAATGGATTCGCTTAAATAGGACAAACAATCATCTTGAAATAGTTGATTCAAATGGATCTTTGACAGAACTATACGCATCTTCTTTTGTAGGGGATTTGAAAGGAACGGCGGATAATGCTGATAACGCGAATAAATTAGGGAATTACGGTCTTTTTACATCGTCTTCGGGTTCTCCCGCCGGGCATGTGCCGCTTATAGGGGCAGACGGGGTCATGGAGGCGGGGTGTTATATCGACTTCCATGCACAAGGGAATACATCGGATTATAATCTGCGGCTGATGTATGACGAAGGTACGGATAAAAAACGATGGATAAAGTTCCCGAAGGCTTCCGGTACAATGGCATTGATGAATTTGATAGATTCAGAAGATTCGGCAATAACCATAAAATCGAATTGTGCAGATTTTCCGGCAATAGATATAATTGCCGGTGTTACCGGCAACGGTATGCGGATAACAATGTCCGATGCCGTAGATACAGGCAAATTGGAATTTGACGGAAACCTTGTATGGATTGATAAACAGACTGATACGAGTGTAACCTTGTATGTTTCGGACGATGTGCTGTATTGTAATAAAGATATTAGCTCCAAAGGTTTTTATCAATCTTCGGATATAAGGATTAAAAAGAATATCCGGGAAATATGCAGGAATGACAATCGGCTTGAAATGGCAGGGGACCTTTCCCTGAAAGAGTTTGACATGGCCGGTACAGAGCGGCATGCATTCGGATTTATCGCCCAAGAAGTACGGGAAAAATTTCCGGAATTGGTGTCGGAAGACAAAAACGGTTTTTTGTCGTTGGACTACACGTCTTTGCTCCTTTTGAAAATAGGTTTTCTGGAAAAAAAGTTATCGGAGGTAATGTCCAAGCTGAATAACATGGATAAGCGTACAAATCATTGAATGTGGTTATGGGGAAAATAGCGACAGCGAAAGAGGTGAATGCAATTATCGGGCAAAGGATTCTTTATCCGGATAATTGGTGTCCGCCTTACTCTGCGATAAAAGGAACCATGAAAGCAGATATATCGGGAGAATATGGCCATAACCAGCTTGTAAAATTGGAAGATATTACGCACAATAACAAATATATGTGGATTGTACAGAATACTTCGATGTCAGGGAATTACTATCTGGCATCGGTTACTTACGACAGCAAATTACATGGGAGAAACCTTTCCAGTAGCGAATACACAATCAATCAGGCGTATGAGGTGAATAATACATCGATGAGATATTATAACGGTTCCCGTTATGCCTATGTGCTTCCGGATAACGGCAGCCCGGATAGTATTGGCATTTATTTGAAGGTAAATAGTCCTTTGGGGGCAGGTGATAGGTATGCCTATATGTCTTCTTTTACAAAGTCTTCTTATACAAGCGGTCATGACCATGTGTATGACGTGTACGGTCCTGATATTGTGTACCGGATGATGAATACAAGAGGAGGTTCGACAACGTTGTTTAATCGGGTTTTGTTCTTTGATGAGCCATTGGATAATAACAAACAGTTCCTTTCCGATGCAGAAGGATTATATGAAGAAATTGTTTCTCAGACGGATACCGTTGGATATGGTAATGCATGGTTGCCCGTACAGTCGAGATATATAGTCGTTGCATCGAAAACAGCCGTGCAATCGGGTTTGGGAGATATATCTGTTGCCGTTCCCTATACCGGAAATGAGGAAGGAAATATATACCCGTATTATCTTGTGAAGGACGGGAACTCTTTTTACTGGGCTTTGGCAAGCGAATCTTACCGAAGTGATTACAATACAGGACTGATCAATCCGGATGCCGATTACGGCTGGGGCTGGGAACGGGATTTCGGATTTTCGGCAGAATGGACTTTTTTACCCGGAAAATAAAATATAGAGTTATGGACAAAATATTCAACTGGGAACAATGGAGAATGATAGCCGTGTCGGCCCTCAGCCCCGTGCTGGCGTTCCTCACCCCGACGAAAGGATTCGTATTTGCTCTTGTTATCATGTTCGCCTTCAACGTGTGGGCCGGCATGAGAGCCGACGGCGTATCCGTCGTCCGGTGCCGGAACTTCTCCTTCCGGAAGTTCAAGAACGCACTGGCCGAGTTGCTACTCTACCTCATTATCTCGGAGACGATATACTCTATCCTGCTCAACTGTGGCGACGACACGGCGGCGCTCATCGCGATGAAGTCGCTGACGTATGTTTTCATGTATGTCTACGTGCAGAACGCCTTCCGAAATCTCATACACGCTTACCCGACGAACAAGGCCCTGCGCATCATCTACCACGTGATACGCTTCGAGTTCAAACGCGCCCTGCCCGAAAACGTGCAGCGCATCGTCGAGCGTGTCGAACGGGAACACGGAGAGGAGATAAACGAAGAATTTACCGATAAAAACAAGGAGGAAGAAAAATGAAACTTTTATTGGAAAGACGATTCAAGGGAGAGGCCTACACGGTAGGCACGCTGTATGTGAACGGCGAAAGGTTTTGCGACACGCTCGAAGACCGTGTGCGCGACCTTGCGGGCGGCGAGGTAAAGGTGCCGGGGGAGACGGCCATACCCGAGGGAGTGTACAAAGTCATCGTAAACCGGTCGCCGAAATTCGGGCGCGAACTGCCGCGACTGCTGGACGTGCCGCAGTTCGAGGGCGTATTAATCCACCGGGGTAACTCGGCCGAGGACTCGGCGGGCTGCATACTGGTGGGTGAAAACAAGGAGAAAGGGAAAGTTCTCAACTCCACACCTTACGAAGAGAGGCTGGTAGCACTGTGCAAGGCAGCCCAATCGGGCGGAGAAACCATAGAAATAGAGGTGATATGAAAGATGACAGGATTCCGGCGATGATAGCGGTAACGATATTTGTCTTTATCGCTATCGTATTGTTGCTTTTCTCGTCGTGCCGGACGGGGAAGATTGTTGTAGTAGAGGGAAAGGATAGTATAAGAATAGAGGAGCGGGTACGGGAGATAAAAGTAACCGACACCCTTTTTGTAGCAGTCCCGATGCAAAAGGAATCGACGACGGTACGGGATTCCATGTCGCACCTTGAAAACGACTACGCCATAAGCGACGCCCGCATCATGATCGACGGTTCTCTGTATCACTCGTTGGAGACAAAACCCCGCATCGACACCATTCCGAAAGAGCTGTCCGTACAAGCGAAAGATTCGATTATCTATCGGTATAAATTGAATACAAAAGTCGTTACCGTCGAAAAGCCGCTTGGGTGGTTCTCTCAAATGCGCCTATGGCTGGGCAACGTCATGCTCGTACTCATCGCCGGAGCCTCCATTTGGGCTGTTGCCCGGTTTACATTGAAAAAATAGACCGCTAAAACGTGGGGGATAAAAAAAGCCCCTCCGTTTCTATATGATATTATACCACTAACACAAATAGAATACCGTTACCGGAAGGGGGAGGGGCTTGTTAAGCCTTACTACTTTCAGTAACGGTATTTCTTTCAGAAAATTGTGTTAGTGGTAGGGCAAAGATATATAAAAAATAAAATAATCAAGCGATGAAAGAAGAAATCTTTGCCGAACTTGTAAAAATAGTAAGCCGTGAGACGGAGATAACCCGTGAAATGATTGTCTCGAAATGCTCAAAGGCAGAAGTAGTCGATGCCCGTTATATCCTTGCCCGCTTGTTGCATGACGCGGGTTTTTATAAATCACAAATCGCCGAAAGGCTTTGTTTGTCCCGGCGATCCGTATTCGTCATATTGGGAAATTTCGATGATCGGTTGAGATACAACCGCATGATGCGCATTTCTTACGAACGAATACGGAAGATCCTCGGAAATGATAGTGAATAAGGTTTGCAAATACATTGATTTCTCTTTGAAACAACTGTTTTACAGAGAATTATATGTTGGATAGCTTTGTTTTGTCCGGCAATAGTGTCGGTCATAACATAAAAACAACATATATATGGAATCGAAAACAGTAATTTACACGCCGGAGTCAGGTGCAGCCGGTAGTGGAGCAGGAATGCTGGGCATGCTGGCCCCATTGTTGCAGAAAAGCGGCCTTGATCCGAACCTGTTACTTGCACTGAACCGTAACAACGGCGGTTTCGGGGGCGAAGGCGGCTGGTTCATCTGGGTTATCTTCTTGTTCTTCCTCATGGGCTGGGGAAATGGCGGTTGGGGTAACGGTTTTGGCGGCAATAATGCCAACGGCCTTCCCAACATCATCAACAATGATGCCGGCAGAGAACTCTTGATGCAGGCGATACAGGGTAACGGAAACGCGATTTCTCAACTGGCTTCGACCTTTAACTGCTCAGTCGGCCAGATACAGCAATCGATCAACGGAGTAATGAATCAGTTACAAAGTGTGGGTAACCAAGTAGGTATGAGCGGGCAGCAAGTCATCAATGCCATTCAGGCCGGCAATACGGGCATTGCCCAACAGCTCGCCGACTGTTGCTGCGAGAACCGTTTGGCGATCTGTAACCAGACGAACACGCTAACCAACACGATGAATGCCAACACACAAAACCTGAAAGATGCAACGTTGGCACAGACACAGGCCATTCTTGCCAAGCTCGATGCAGCCGAAACCCGCGTATTGCAAGACAAGATCGACGCTGAAAGAGCCAAAAATGCGGCATTGACAACCCAACTTTCACAAGAACATCAAAACGCCTACTTCGCACAGGTAACCGCACAGTCGATTGCACCGGTAAACAATGCTTTGACGGATCTGAGTTCCCGTCTTGCCAAAATAGAGTGTAAACAACCGGAAACCGTAACTGTGCCATACAGCCCGATAGCAGCAGTCCCCAATTGTGTCGCTTATCAATACGGGTTGTACGGCGGTTTCAATCCCTATGCGGTCGGAAACGGCTTTTGGGGATAAAAGAAAGGAGGCTATCATGGCAACTTATCCCTTTCAATTCGTTAACCGCAGAGGTTCGGCTGCGATAGCCACGACCGGAGTAAACGTAAGCGCAACAAATGTCGTATATACTTTCTCGAACCATGCTTTTGTGAATGCGTGGTACCGGGGGACAATCTTCATCGACATAGCCCAAGCCGTACCGACGGGAACGACAGGAACATTACCCGTTCGTTTCGAAACGAACGGCGTAACGCAGGCGGTTACCAAATACAACGGCGAGGCATTGACAGCAGCCGACATACCGGGTACGGGCGTGTACGAGTTTTGGTTTGACAAAGCGACCAACACGCTGCAAATAATGACCGGAGTAGTCTAACCCGACAGCCCCTAAACCGGGGGCTGTCTTAAAAACAAAAAGAAATGTTTGGAAATATAAAGCAAGGCAACATCGTCTATGTCCTTATCAAAGGAGAGAAACCCGTTGTGAAAATAGGTCAGGTCGAATCGGCGACGAATCCGACACCGAAATATCCGACCTACAACCCCTCACAACCCTTCGGAACAACCCCGGAGATGCTGATCGATGTCAAGGTCAAGTGCGGGGAAGAAGTCTTGGAATTTCAGAAAATACCGACCAATCAGGAATTGTTTTCCTATCCGAACGCTGTCATTTCGGACAAGAAAGAAGCCATTTTATCGGAGGTAGAATCGATGATGCAGGCCAGCCGTCAAATCGTCGATAGCGTTCCTTATCATCAATCGGTTGTGGAAAGTTGCGATGAAATCTTGAAGCAATTGAACCCTCAATTTGCCAAAGAGAAGCAACAGGAGGAGAAAATCACCGCGCTTGAAAGCATGGTCGGCTCCTTGAAAAACGACATCGGCGATATAAAGAACCTTCTTTTGAAGCAGAGCCAAACGAGTAGTAGTAAAACCACAAAATAAAACGATTATGGGAATGCTGGAAATAAACGAAAGAGGGCACGAACGCCGTCAGGAAGGCGGCATAGGCCGTGCCATAGGCAACATCATGGAGAGCTGGAAATGTCTGCAAGAAGATATGGAGACCCTCTTTGATGAGATGGAAAACATGGGAGAACGCGGCGGCTCATACGGAGGCGACCGGTCTTCTATGGGTTATCGCGGCGACGACGATTATTATCGCGTTCGAAGCGATATGGAAGAAAGAATGGGAGAAAGACGTGGTGTGAAAGGCACCGGCCGATACTCCCGCTATCGTTAAACGAAGAAAGGGCGGATAAAAACCGCCCTTTCTCAAAAAAAAGAAAAAATGGACAGAAGTTTCGATATATACGACCGAATCCCGGAGGACATGAAAGCCTATTTGTCTAATTACGGCTTTAACTTTTCCAAGAAGATGTGCGAATGGGCCGTTTCAAAAATGAAGGCTAAAAACGGGAAAATAACACCGATGACGAAAGAAGACGTTGAAGCGTTGTTGAAGAAATACGGAGTAACGCTCGATAAAGACAACGGTTATAACGCTGTATATGTGGCGAACATGTGTCGGGCCGGTTACTATGGCTCGTCGATACCAAACGAGCAATACCACGCTCTCTTTATAAAAGACTTTATCGACGACCCGGACGGCAGCGAGGAAAAGGCGTTCCGGCATTTCTTTTCCGATTGTATGGACAAAGGGATTGTCATCAACTGGGGAGACCTTATGTAAGATAAGATGTTAAGGCAACAGTTTCACATAGCGGAACTTGATTGGCAGGTTTATGTCTACTATTCTGTCGACAGTTACTATGCAGACGAGATATTGTCAAGAATGAGGCGTATCGGTTGCAGCGAAAAGATGCTCGAAGAAGCCGAATCAAACATGAAGTCAGATCGCATGGACACGGGGGTAACCTACTCCAACTACCTCTATCGCACGACCGTCATGGTGATAGGTCGGGCTTCCAGCGACCGCCAATTCTTCAACTCCTTCATACACGAGCTGCGACATTTGGAAGACGACCTCGGGAATATGAACGGGATTGAGCACGACGGCGAGGAAATCGCCTATCTGAGCGGCCATATAGCCGAAAGAGTATTCGATTATGTGAAGCTGTTTCTTTGCGATTGCGAATGTTGCAAAGAAGAAATAAAGAAAAGGATCGGAAATGAGACGGGGTAGGATTATAACCATGACAGAAACCGGCCTCAGCATCATGCTGTGGGCAGTATTAAGATTGGCCCGTATCATCTTGATTATATATTTGTCGAATTCCTAAAAAGAGAAATAGCATGCGAAAAAAACAAGTAGCCAAAGCGATGAAAAGTCGTACACCTATCAACCGGCTTTATGGTCTTATACCCAAAGACAAGAAAGCAGAGTTTCAACGTTTCGCCCGTTGCTTCGGCATCACCCCGGACGATATAAAAAGGATTCTTGAAAATGAAAAATGCGAACTTAGACCGAATCATTGAGCAAATGGACGACTTGTGCTATATAGACTTTTGCCTGTTGTTATGGGAGGTTTTTTATTAATATTCAGGTAGTATAAGCCTTTTGTTGGCTTAAAATGTTAAAAGATATAAACTGTCAATATTTTATTGTGCAATATATTTGTTGTACAATATATATGTTGTATATTTGCGGTACAGAAAAACAAATACAACAAGCCATGACAGACTACCAATTAAAGAAAAGAGCAGCAAGGTTAATAGAGGGAGATGCAACTCGTACAAAGTATAATTATGATGGATTTCAAATGGGTTATGAATGCCTCTCTAACTTTTTACGCGAGATAGCCAAGATAGATTGTTTCGCCGCCAAAGTCGCAGAAACTGTCTATTCAAAAATGTCTCCTTTTAGCTTTCAAGTAGCCCGTATATCTTCAAAACAAGCATGGGTACTTGCTTGTGCCGCCGTTGAAAATAATTTGCATGGCTTGCTCGAAGCTCCAAAAATAGAAGGTCTTGATTTTTAATTCTTTAAATAACAAAACAATGAAACGTTACATGATTACAGCCAGTTGCGACCCTTACCACGCAAATACGAAGTATCACGGAGAAGAAGTTATACGTTATGACGGTAAAACACCGATCGAGTGGATTGTCGATGACTTCTTCGGGGCAGGATATACCGAAGAAGATGCTTTGAAAGCATTAGAGGATATAGTTGGCAAAAAAGACTGTTTGTCTTATTACGAAAAAAATGTTTTTGAAACATACGGCGAAGAAATACCCGAATGGTTCAACGGAGACGGATATTATGACGACGAAATGTGTGTCTATAATGTAGGCGATAGAACATATAGAGATGATGTTTTGTATTACAGCATAGAAGAAATGGCGGAGGGCGAGAAATGAGCGAAGAATATTTGAAGTCTGCTCGTGAAGTAATCGGGGATTTTTTAAAACAAATGAGAGAAAGAAAGGGTCTGAGCCGATATAATGTTGCAAAACGGGCCGGCTGGGAAAGGATAGATCCGGTTGTGAGAATAGAGAATGGTGAAACCTACAATATAGATTCCCTGTTGCGTTATTTACGAGCAACAGATATATACATCTTTTTCTCGGAGAAAAATAAATCTAATCCTAACGAACCTCTCGATGTGGAAAATATGATGCAAGCCATAGATAGGAATGATCCAAAACTTTAAAGATAGCCGGGTAGAATGCCCGGTTATTTTTTTGTCAAAACATTCTCCAAACCTTCAAACTCCCTTTCTACTTCCTCATTCAGAACCTTTGCGTATATTTGAGTTGTTTTTATGTCGGTGTGCCCCATCATCTTTGCAAGGTTCTCTATTTTTACGCCGTTGTTCAGACACCATACGGCAAATGTGTGCCTCCCCATGTGCGAAGTTAGAGTCTTGTCGATGCCGGCATATTCTGCAAGCACTTTCAGCCGGAGGTTGTATGGTTCATTACTGATGACCGGTAAAACGAAGTCGTATTTCTTTAATATCTCAACAGCAGGAGAGAGGAGTACAACGTAAAAATCTTCACCGGTTTTCTTGCGGGCATCGTGTACTATATATTTGCCATTACGTTGAATCACTGTACTAAAATCAAACTTCGCCAATTCTGCATACGCGAATCCCGTGTAACATTGAAACAAGAACAAGTCCCGGACACGGCATATAGAGGCCGAAGCTATCTTGGCATCTTTTATTCGTTGTATTTCCTCGTCGGTAAGGTATTTCCTTATGCTGCTTTTACCTCGTTCTATCTTTATGCCTTCATACGGGTTCTTCTCCATAAGTTCTGAACGTATCGCATCGTTTATATATGTCTTCATGTACTTATGGTACGAGTGGATCGTTTGTTGCTTATATCCTTTCGAATGTAACCATGTGTCATAGTCTAATACGTTCGCTTTTGTAAGATCCGAAAAATAGATGATTTTTCCGAATTCATTAAGCGATCGTACCAGCTTCAACTCACTTCTTTTTGTACTTTCCCGTATATCCGCACGTTCCCGTATCCGCTTTTCCACAAATTCCGTAAAAGGGGCAGAATCCACAGATTTGTTCTTTAAAAATCTATCCAATTTGATAAAGTCGAAGGATTCCGACTTCTTAATCAACCCGGAAATCCACTCCTGAATACCGTTCATTTGAGCGTCCAGCATTTCATTGAGACTTATCGCCGAGGGTGTATTGACAACCTTGTAACGTTCGTTCCATTGGTCGGAATAAACCTTCACTCCTGTGGAAATGAACTTTCTTTGTCTGTCGCTATATACTTCTATCTGCACAAGACCTTTGTTTTTCTTGGTAGCGACCCTTTTTCGGTCAAAAACGAACCTCAGTTTTGGATAATTCATAATGGTATCACGTTAGGTGTGGAATCGGTATCACAACAGGGCAAAAATATACCAAAATCTACCAAAAAAACTGTATGGAAATATGTTTTTCAACATAAATACATTGATCGTAAGTATAAATATCTGCTCGTAACATGTTGATTATTAATAAAAATAGGAGAGGTATTTATCTCTCCTATTGGTGACCCCGACAGGACTCAAACCTGTGACCTTCAGAACCGGAATCTGACGTTCTATTCACTAAACTACGGGGCCGTTTCGGTTGGCAAAAGTAAGAATTATTTGTAGCTTTGCAAAAAGAAACGATTTAAATCTTTGAAAAATGAATGTTCGAATAGATGAAAGTTGGCGCGAGAGGTTGCAATCGGAGTTCGATGCCCCTTATTTTGCACTACTTACCGACTTTGTGCGTCATGAGTATGCCACTACGCGGGTATATCCGCCGGGCAGCCAGATGTTCGCCGCTTTTGATGCCTGTCCGTTCGACAAGGTGAAAGTGGTTATTCTCGGGCAAGATCCTTATCACGAACCGGGACAGGCGCATGGTCTTTGTTTTTCGGTAAATGACGGCGTTCCGTTTCCGCCGTCGTTGCAGAATATCTTCAAGGAGATACACGATGATATCGGTACGCCGGTTCCCATGAGCGGCGATCTTACCCGGTGGGCCAATCAAGGGGTGTTGTTGCTCAATGCTACGCTTACGGTAAGAGCGCATCAGGCCGGTTCGCATCAGAACAAGGGCTGGGAGCAGTTTACCGATGCGGTTATACATCGTCTGGCACAGGAGCGTGAAAATCTTGTTTTTATTTTGTGGGGCTCGTATGCTCAACGTAAAGGAGAGTTTATCGACCGTTCGCGTCATCTTGTCCTGCAATCTCCCCATCCATCGCCGCTATCGGCTCATAGGGGATTTTTCGGAAATCGTCATTTCAGCCGGACGAACGAATATCTTACGGCGCACGGCATAGAACCTATTTTGTGGTAAAAATCATGATGGAAAAAGTTGATGTTGAAGCGCGTGCCCGCAAGGCTCGCGAGTTGTTTATGAGCGGATATAACTGCTCACAGTCGGTATTCTTGGCGTATGCCGATCTTTATGGTATCGACCCGAAGTTGGCATCGACAATTGTCGCGCCGCTGGGCGGGGGTATGGGGCGTTTGCGAGAGGTGTGCGGTGCAGTGAGTGCTGCGTTCATGCTTACAGGGTTGAAGTATCCCAATCCTTCTCCGGGCGACAAGGCGGCTAAGACCCGTTCGTATGCGGTTGTACAGGAGCTTGCCGAGCGATTTCGCCGGGAAAACGGTTCTATTGTTTGCCGGGAACTTTTGGGATTGGGAAAAGGACCCGATTCTCCCGAGCCGTCGGATCGTACTGAGGCTTATTATAAGCGACGTCCGTGTCCCGATTATATCGAGATTGCGGCTCGTATCGTGGGTGAAAAACTCAATGAAGACGATAGTGTGGAATGACCTGCCATATCAGGTATTATAGAGAAGGGGCAGAACCATTTTGGTTCTGCCCCTTTTGTTAGACAAATGCTGGAAGGTCAGGTTTAACAGTTGTCGACCGATTGCCTTTATTCCCCGATAAATGCAGCCGCCCTGTCGACAAGTCGGCAGGGCGGCCATAGAATATTTGATGAAAAGATTACAAACCTTCTTCTCCGTAGGTGGCGATAATACCCATTTTCGATTCCTCGATAAAACGCAGGATATAGTCGATTTCGGGAGAAGGCGTACACACATCTTTGATACGCAGTACGGCATTTTCGAGGCTTGTTCCCGATGAATAGATCTGGCGATAAGCGAGAGCGATATTTTCGATCGCTTCTTCGCTGAATCCACTACGGCGCATTATAAAGGCGTCTATCCCTTTGTAGGTAATGGGGTTGTGTGCAGCCAGAATGTAAGGAGGAATGTCTTTGCCGGTACGGCAACCGCTTTTTATCAGCGACCAGCTGCCTACCCGACAGTTTTCTTTGATAATGACACGCCCTGCCAAAATGGCTTTGCTGTGAATATGGCACTCACCGGCCAAGTCGCAATCGATGCCAAGAATACAATCGTCGTCGACACGGCAATCGTGCCCGATACGGGTTCCTTTGAGCAGATAGTCGCGATTTCCGATGACTGTTTCTCCTCCGGGTGTGGTTGCCCGGTTGATGATTACATATTCGCGTATCATATTGTTGTCGCCGATAGACAAGCGCGTAGCTTCACCTTTGTATCGGAAATCTTGTGGCTCGGCACCGAGTATGGCACCGTGGAATACGCGATTGTTTTTCCCCATCGTTGTTCCCGCCAGTACACTGGCGTAAGGGAATATTTCGCAGTTGTCGCCGATGACGACGTTCTTGTCGATATAAGCAAACGGGTGTATTGTTACGTTATTTCCTATTTCGGCTTTGGGATCGACATATGCTAATGGACTGATCATAGTGTTGCTTTTTAAGGTTTTACTTGGTGTTTTCCTCTATCTCACGACCTCCGCCCAAAGCATGGTATAAGCTTACGACAGCAACCATGCATTGATAAGAATCCGAGACTTCGGAAAGTTGTGCGCTCAGAAGCGATTGTTGTGCGGTAAGTACTTCGAGGTAGGTCGATGTACCCAGCTTCATAAGCGACTCTGTCGACTCTACGGCGCGTTGCAGCGCCTCGACTTGTAAGGTCCGTTGGGCAAGAATCTCTTTGTTGGCCTGAAAATCATACAAGGCATTGCTTACCTCTTTCCCTGCGTTGAGGATTGTCTGCTGGAAATTGATGGCTGCAATTTCCTGTTGTGCTTTGGCGGCTTTGAGATTGGCGATATTGCTGCCGTGATTGAACAGCGGTTGTACCAATGAAGCTGCGGCCGAGAGCAAAATTTTGCCGGGATTGATGATTGCGCTACCGGCCGAATTGGTCCATCCAGCCGAACCGGAGATTACCAAATTCGGGTAGAGGGCGGAACGGGCAATGTTGGTCGAGTAGTAGGCCGAGGCGAGAGACAATTCTGCCGATTGCACGTCGGGACGATTGGACAACATCTGTACCGGAACACCGACGTGAAGGATTTCAGGGAGAGATTGTTCGTCGAAAGAACCTCGTTCGATGGTCTGAGGCGCTTGGAAAAGCAGTGTCGAAAGGCTGTTTTCCGTTTCTCTGATTTGCTGGCGCAGCGAAGGTATCGAAGCTGCAATGGCGTAGCAGTTGGCTTCGCTTTGGGCTACGGCCGCCTCGTTGGTCATTCCCGCAGTTTTCATCGCTTTCATGGTTTCTACGCTCTGTTGCCACAGCAAAGCGGTCTCTTCGGTAATAGCGAGTTGCTTGTCGAGCATGAGCAACGTGTAGTATCCGTTGGCGATTGTGGCGATGAGCTGTGTACGCACGGCTTGTTGGTAGGCGCGGCTTTGCATGAGTGCGGCTTTGGCATTGCGCTTCGAGTTGAGTACACGACCGAAGATGTCTATTTCCCAACTGGCGGTAACAGGGACATTATATGTCCAAGTCGCTTTGCTTCCGTCGAAGCTGCTTACGCCTCCTTGCGGAGCCAGATTGAGCGACGGAAGAAATGCCAACTGGGCAGCACGGAAGCTGGCTTGCGCAGCTTCCACTTGAAGCATGGCGCTTTGCAGATCGCTGTTATTTTCCAATCCTTGACGGATAAGACCTTGCAGGATAGGGTCAGTGAAGATATCGGTCCAAGGCAGGTTTCCGATGTTCAGGCTATCGGCCGCGAGGGTATCGGTAACCGATACCGTGTCGCGGAACAAGCCTTGTACGTCCACCTCGGGACGTTCGTATTTCTTATATATGTGGCAACTGTTGAGCGTTGTCGCCAGTACAATGCCGCATATTGTATATGAGATGATTCGTTTCATACGTTTTTATTTAAAAATTACCGCAAGGTTATTACGATTTTGAGTATTGCTCTATTTCGGAAATGACATCTTTGTTGTCGAGGTCATCCCATGTCAACGGTTTGATCTTTTCCTGAATGATCTGGAATACGACAAACAGTGCCGGAACGATGAATATCTGGCATATCATACCGATGAGCATACCGCCGACGGCTCCGGCACCGAGGGTGCTGTTACCGTTGGCGCCTACTCCGTGGGCGAACATCATGGGCAACAGACCGATGACCATAGCCAACGATGTCATGAGGATAGGACGCAAACGGGCGGCGGCACCGTCAATTGCCGCATTGATGATAGGCATACCGGTACGGCGACGATCGAGGGCGAACTCGACGATAAGAATGGCGTTCTTGGCCAACAAACCGATAAGCATGATCAAGGCGATTTGCAGGTAGATGTTGTTTTCTACACCCATGATCCATGCGAATATAAAACTACCGGCCAACCCGAAAGGTATCGAGAAGATAACCGAGAGGGGCAGAATATAACTTTCGTATTGTGCACTCAACAACAAGTAAACAAACACGAGGCAGAGCATGAAGATGATAGCGGTCGTTCCGCTACTCGAACTTTGCTCTTCTCGGGTCATACCCGAGAATTCGTATCCGTAACCTACGGGAAGCGTTTGCGACGCAACTTCTTCGATGGCTTTGATGGCTTCTCCCGAGCTGTAACCGTCGGCAGGGTTACCGTTGACGGTCATGGAGGTGTACATGTTGAATCGGTTGATATTGTCGGGTCCGTATACTTTTTCCAGCGTAATAAAGTTGGTGATAGGAGCCATTTCCGATCCGTTACGTATTTTGATGTTGTTCAGGCTTTCGGGACTGACACGTGCATCGGGTTCGGCTTGCATCATTACACGGTATAGTTTTCCGAAGCGGTTGAAGTTCGATGAATACATACCGCCCAAATAGCCTTGCAAAGCGCTAAGAACGTCGCTGGGACTGATGCCGGCCTGTTTGCATTTGGCGACATCTACGTCTACCCGGTATTGCGGGAAATTGGGGTTGAACGTCGTCGAGGCCATGGCGATTTCGGGACGTTTCAACAACTCTGCGATGAAGTCTTGGGCAACCTGATAGAAATTATCGAGCGAGCCGCCCGTTTTATCCTGCAAGTTCAATTCGAAACCGTTACTTACGCTATAACCGGGAATCATAGGCGGAGCGAAACAGAGTACGCGAGCGTCTTTCACCTGTGTGGCGAATTGCATGTAGAGAGCCCCGATTACCGAGTTGGCATCCATGCCTTTACCAGTACGTTCGTCCCACGGTTTGAGTTTACAGATAAACGATCCGTAGGTATTACCTTGTCCGCCGAGGAAGCTGAACCCGATAATCTGGGTACGACTTTGCATGGCCGGATGCGAGCCGAGGATTTGATCGATTTGCATCATGACTTCTTCGGTGCGTTCTTGCGAAGTACCGGGTTGTAAATCGACTGTTACCATGATGGTACCCGTATCTTCGTTAGGGACAAGTCCCGTAGGAGTGATGTTCATGAGAACGATCAAGATGATGGTACCTACGATAACCCCCAGGAACGAAAGTTTTTTATGATGAACGAAGTGCGCAACACCGTTTTTGTATTTGGCGAGCATGTTGTTGTATGCGACGTTGAAAGCGATATGGAACCGGCTCACAAATGTCTTCTTGTGGCCTTCGCCTTCTTTATGCGGTTTGAGCAATATGGCACACAAGGCAGGACTCAGTGTCAAGGCGTTGATGGCCGAAAAACCGATTGCGAAGGCCATCGTAAGACCGAATTGGCGGTAGAACGTTCCTGATGTTCCAGGCATAAAACTTACGGGGATAAACACCGACATCATCACCAATGTGATAGATAAGATGGCTCCCGATAACTCCCGCATGGCGTCGATCGAGGCTTTGTGAGGCGATTTGTATCCCTGGTCGAGCTTGGCGTGGACTCCCTCCACGACGACTATCGCATCGTCGACCACGATGGCGATGGCAAGAACCAATGCGCAAAGCGTAAGGAGGTTGAGGCTGAATCCCATCAGGTACAAAGCAAAGAACGTACCGATAAGAGATACCGGAATGGCGATGGCGGGAATCAAGGTAGAACGTAAATCCTGCAAGAAGATATACACGACGAAGAACACGAGAATAAAGGCCTCGATAAGTGTTTTGATAACTTCGTGTATCGAAGCGTAGAGGAAGTCGTTGGAGTTCATCGTTACGGAGATTTCTATTCCCGGAGGAAGAGTCTCCTTGATTTCGTCGAGCAGGTCGTTGATGTCTTCGATAATGGCGGTGGCGTTCGAGCCGGCTGTCTGGTAAACGATTGCCGATACGGCGTTATGGCCGTTTTGGAAGTTCTTAAAATCGTAGGTAAGACGCCCCAATTCTATATCAGCCACATCTTTCAGGTAAAGGATTTCTCCGTTTTCATTGGCCCGAATAACCATATTCCCGAATTCTTCGGCAGTTTGCAAACGTCCTTTATAAGTCAATACATATTGGAACGACTGGTTGCCTTGCGCACCGAACTGGCCGGGGGCAGCCTCGATATTCTGCTCGGCGAGTATTCCTGTAATATCGCTAGGCATCAGGCCGTATTGTGCCATAATGTCGGGTTTCAGCCAGATACGCATGGAGTAGTCCGATGCCATGACGTTGGCATCACCTACACCGGGTACACGTTGAATGAGAGGTATAACGTTGATTTTGGCGTAATTCTCGAGAAATTCGAGGTCATAGCGGTCGTCGGGACTGAACAGCGAGAATACCATAAGCATACTTGTCTGTCGTTTTTGGGTGATTACACCCACTTGCGTAACTTCGGCAGGAAGCAGGTTCTGGGCTTTGGATACACGGTTCTGTACGTTTACGGCAGCCATATCGGGATCGGTACCTTGTTTGAAGTACACGGTGATGTCGGCCGATCCGGTATTGGTGGCGGTAGAAGTCATATATAACATATCTTCCACGCCGTTGATAGATTCTTCTAGCGGTGCGATGACACTATTCAGGATGGTTTGCGCATTAGCACCCGTATAGGTTGTCGACACGTAGATAGTAGGCGGTGCAATGTCGGGATATTGTGTGATAGGTAAGAATAATAGTCCCAAAATACCCAGTATGACCATGAATATCGAAATCACGGTCGATAGTACAGGGCGGTTGATAAATCTGTCTAACTTCATAATTTTATATTTGCGAAGTTGTTTTTATTTGTTGCTTTGAGCTTGGCCTTGTTCTTGTGTGCCGGCCACTTTGATAGGCATTCCGTCTTTGAGCGAGTTGACGCCTTCGATAACGATACGGTCGCCTTCTTTCAGACCCGAAAGAACCATATATTCTTTCCCGTTGTCGATCGAGGCGATGGTTATTTCCGTCGATTTTACGGTCGAGTCGTCGTTCAGGACATAAACGAATTTCTTGTCTTGAATTTCGTATGTCGCTTTTTGCGGAATCAATAGAGCTTTGTCGTTTTTCATCGGGATCAGAATGTTTCCTGTACCTCCGCTGCGCAACAGACGATCGGGATTCTTGAATGTGGCGCGCATGCTCGACGACCCCGTCTGTGTATCGATGATACCGCTTACGGTTTCGATTTTGCCTTTTATGGGGTAAGTGGTTCCGTCAGCCAATTTCAGAGAAACCGCCGGGAGTTTCGATAAGAAATTGTTCGCTCCGTACTGATGGGCCATCTCCATGATTTGTTTTTCGGTCATCGAAAAGTAAACATACATTTCGGAGTTGTCCGATACTGTCGTGAGCGGGGTTGCCGTAGCAGAAGATACGAGACTTCCCACCCGATAAGGTATTGAACCTACGATACCTGTGAGGGGGCTGGTAACACGGGTATAGGAATCGTTGTTGCGGGCGTTTACCAGCTGTGCTTCGGCTTGGGCCAGTTGTGCTTGGGCCGAGGCATAATCGTTTTCGGCCATTTGCAGATCATATTCGCTGATGATACCTTTTTTCTGCAATTCTCGTTTATTCTCGGCGGTGAGACGGGCCGTTTCGGTAGATGCTTTTGCCGCTTCGACGTTGGCTTCGGCAATTTTAAGGGCGGCTTTGTAGGGTATCGTATCGACTACGAAGAGTACATCGCCTTTTTTTACGAGAGAACCCTCGTCTACGAGAAGTTCGGTAAGGAATCCGCTGACATTGGGACGTATCTCTATGTCCTGTCTACCTTTGATGCGGGCCGGGTAATTGCTGAACCACTCCATTTCCGAGGGTTGTAAGGTCATGACGGCATATTCGCGGGCAAATCCGCCCATGCCTTGTGTGTTTTTCCCTTTGCAGGAAAATAATGAAATGCACAGTATCGCACAAGCGATAGTCTGAATGGATAATTTCAATTTCATAGATTGCACTTTTATTTTATCGTTGATTGTTTGTCAGGAATACCTATTGTATCTTATAGGGTGATTAACGATTGTTAAAATTTTATGATTCAAAAGGACTCATTTTAAATAAAAAACACGGTAAAACACCTTGTTGCAAGGGATTTTCCGTCTTTTTCATCTGCATGGCAAAGATAGACATATTGTGTATTATAGAGAGAGAAATAATGAAAATAAAATGAAAAAAATAGAGAAAATCCGACGATAAGTTGTATTTTCAGAAAGGAAAGCCTATATTTGTATAGATTTTTGGTATAAAATGGCAGGTAGTCCGAGGGAGACAATCGACAGATTGCGGGTTCATGTGGATGAGTTGATGGCTCGCCATACCGCATTGATAGAACGATGTGAGTGTCTCGAGGTACGGTTGCAGGAAAGAGAAAAATCGATCGCTGCCTTGCAGAAAGAATTGGAAAATATCCATGCCAAATACAGAAGTCTGGCTATGGCACAGGCCGTTGCCTTGCAAGAAGGCGATTGGGTCGCGGCGCGTAGTCGATTTGATAAGTTGGTGCGGGAAATCGACAAATGCATCTCTCTCTTGAACGAATAGAATAGATGCGATGAACGATAAACAAAGTAAACAACGTATAACTGTTACAATAGCCAACCGCTCTTATACATTGTATGTCGAGCGAGAAAAGCTCAGAGAGCAAGAACCTCTTGCGCGGAGAGCCGCCGAGCTGATAAATAAAAGGGTAAATCGATATGAAGTGCGTTTCGAGGCTTCCCAGCATATCGATTTGCAAGATTTGCTCTCAATGGCTGCTTGGGATATCGCATACGACCTCCTGAAATTGGGGATAACAAACGATGCCGAGTTACTGGCAGAAGAGATACAACGTATCGATGCCGGATTGGAAGGCTATTTGCAGCAAACCGGAAATCTTCCGGAAGACGATTGATAACATATTAAAAAAACAATACTTTTATCCTGCACTGCAACAAGATCGCAAGTTCTTGATGTGGTGCTTTTTTTGAACATTAAAACAACGAACAAATGGAAATGATGACATTATTGTCGGTCGGAGCTTTGGTAGGTGTTGTCGTAGGAGTAGTCGTATGTATGGTACTCTATAAGATGCGTCTCGGTTCCCGATCTCGCTCGATTCTCGATGAGGCCCGAGCCGAAGCAGAAACGATAAAAAGAGATAAAATGCTTGAAGTCAAAGAGAAATTTATCTCGATGAAAGCCGATCTCGAAAAACAGATGGCCGTGCGCAGTACCAAAGTGCAGGCGGCCGAGGCGAAAGCCCGCCAACGCGAGATGCAGCTCAACCAGCAACAACAGGAGTTGCAACGTAAAAAGGCCGAAGTTGAATCTATTCGCACCAGTCTGACTACGCAGGTCGACATGGTCGAAAAGAAAAAAGCGGAATTGGAGCGGTTGCATAAAGCCGAGGTGGAAAAACTCGAACATATTTCGGGTTTGTCGGCCGAAGAAGCAAAAGACCGTCTTGTAGAGTCTCTGAAAGAGGAGGCCAAGACGCAAGCCGCATCTTATATCAACGATATTATGGACGAAGCCCGCATGACGGCAAACAAAGAGGCTAAAAGCATCGTTATCAAGACGATTCAGCGGGTAGCGACCGAGACCGCTATCGAAAACTCTGTAACGGTGTTCCATATCGATTCCGATGAAATCAAAGGGCGTATTATCGGTCGGGAAGGTCGTAACATACGTGCTCTCGAAGCGGCTACCGGTATCGAGATTATCGTCGATGATACACCCGAGGCCATTGTACTGTCGGGTTTCGATCCCGTGCGTCGCGAAATAGCGCGTCTGGCTTTGCATCAACTCGTAACCGACGGGCGAATTCACCCGGCCCGTATCGAGGAAGTCGTTGCAAAAGTGCGTAAACAAGTCGAGGAGGAAATTATCGAGACAGGAAAACGTACCGCTATCGATCTTGGTATTCATGGCTTGCACCCCGAACTGATCCGTTTGGTCGGTAAAATGAAATACCGTTCTTCGTATGGTCAGAATTTGTTGCAACACTCCCGTGAAACGGCCAATCTCTGTGCCATCATGGCTTCGGAACTCGGACTTAATCCCAAGAAGGCCAAACGAGCCGGACTTTTGCATGACATAGGTAAAGTTCCTGATGACGAGCCCGAGTTGCCGCATGCACTCTTAGGCATGAAGTTGGCCGAAAAATACAAAGAGAAGCCCGAGATCTGTAATGCCATCGGAGCTCACCATGACGAGACGGAGATGACCAGTCTGCTGGCTCCCATTGTACAGGTGTGCGATGCCATATCGGGTGCCCGTCCCGGGGCTCGTCGGGAAATCGTCGAGGCTTATATCAAGCGGCTCAATGACCTCGAACAATTGGCGCTTTCCTATCCCGGAGTACTCAAAACATATGCTATACAAGCCGGTCGCGAATTGCGGGTGATTGTAGGAGCCGATAAGATCGACGACTCGGAAATCGAAACGCTTTCGGCCGAAATCGCTAAGCGTATCCAAGATGAGATGACTTATCCCGGACAAGTGAAAATCACGGTTATTCGTGAAACTCGTGCCGTAAGTTTTGCCAAATAAGAACAGCCATTCTCCCGTCCGTCTTTTCGAGTTTCATTGGCTTGGAGCGGACGGGTATATAAGTTATGACTATGGACAATAAACAACCCGAAAATATCAATAATACCGTACCCGATCAGCAACCGTCGCCCGATCAGTCGGCGGCTGTCGTGTCTCAGTGCGGCGGGAAGCTCCATTGCTACGATTGGTTGTCGGATATTCCCGAGTCGCACGACGATACCGAGATGGTCGAGGTACAGTTTAAGAATACCCGTAAGGGGTATTATAAGAACTCTGTGCATTTGCGCCTCGAAAAAGGCGATGTCGTGGCTGTGGAAGGAAATCCCGGGCATGACATCGGAGTCGTTTCGCTTACCGGTCGTCTGGTATTGTTGCAGATGAAAAAAAACGGGGTGAAGCTCGATAATCCCGATCTCAAACGGGTGTATCGCAAGGCAAAACCCAACGATCTCGAAAAGTATAAAGAAGCTAAGGCGCGGGAACATTCTACTATGTTACGGGCCAGAAAAATTGCCGAGGATCTTCACCTTAATATGAAAATCGGAGATGTCGAGTATCAGGGTGATGGGAATAAGGCTATTTTTTATTATATAGCCGATGATCGGGTGGATTTTCGCCAGTTAATCAAGGTTTTGGCCGAAGTCTTCCGGGTACGTATCGAGATGAAGCAAATCGGCGCCCGTCAGGAAGCCGGGCGTATCGGGGGTATCGGCCCATGCGGACGTCAACTTTGCTGCTCTTCATGGATGAGCAATTTCGTATCGGTAGCTACCAGCGCCGCTCGTTTTCAGGATATTTCCTTGAACCCGCAAAAATTGGCGGGACAGTGTGCAAAGCTCAAATGCTGCCTCAATTTCGAGGTCGATGCCTACGTTGAGGGGCAGAAACGGTTGCCTTCCCGGGAAATCCCTTTGGAAACGCAAGACGGAACATTTTTCCATTTCAAGACCGATATATTCAAGCGACAGATAACTTACTCTTCCTCGAAAGAGGTCGCTGCCAATCTTGTTACAATCGACGCTCGACGAGCATTTGAAGTGATTGCTTTGAATAAACGGGGCATCAAGCCCGATACGTTGGCCGTAGAGTCTGAAAAAGAGCCTGTACGTAAGGAGTTTGAAGATGTCGTGGGGCAGGATAGTGTTACGAGATTCGATAAAAAAAATCGTCAGAATCAGAATAATAACCGGAAAAAGAAAAAACGTCCCGGTACAGATGCTGCCTTACAGAATGGTGAAGGTGGTCAGAATCAGGCAGGCAATGCTCGTGGGGGAAACAATCCTTCTGCACAGGATCCCGGCGTCCGCCCGAATACCAATTCCGGAGAGAAAAATTTCCGGCCGAATAACAATCGCCGTTTCGACAATCGCCGGAATAGTAATTCGCGTCGGGATAATAACCGTCGTAGCAACGAAAACAAACCCGATAAAGATGCTTCCCGACAGAAACCGGCATCGGATAAAAATGAGTAGAGTAGGCTTTTATATAATCCTTTTTTTTGTCTTTTTGTCCGGTTGTCGGTTTGCTCCGAATGAGATGCAGGAGTACCGTCATCTCGAAGGGAAGGGGTGGTATGTCGATTCGCTCGTGCGTGTCTCATTGCCCGTGATCGATACGGCAGGGGCGTATGACCTTTGCGTAGGACTGCGTTATACCGATGATTACCGATATAGTAATTTGTGGCTTTTTATAACGACGGTCTCGCCCGATAGCGTGCAGACAACCGATACGCTTAATTGTGTTTTGGCCGATGAATACGGGCGTTGGCTCGGTGCGGGTATCGGAGTGTTGATGCAACAGGAAATTCCCTTCAAGTCATCTTTCCGTTTCGATAAATCGGGTATATGGCATATCATTGTCCAGCAAGGTATGAGAGACAGCAGTCTTGTCGGAATTACCGATATCGGTGTAAAGGTATTGCCCGAATAAAAATTTTGTAGTATCTCGAAACAAAAAGGTGGGCGCGGAAAAACTTTTTCCGCGCCCACCTTTTGTTATCTGACTAGATCTCTTGGGGTAGATTGCGTCGTTTATCTTTCCATATTTGATAATTGTAAACGATGCAGGCCGTTACGAAATAGATACCGGTGAGTATCCATAGGTTGAGGAACGGCCCCCGTACATCGCTGATGGTAGCTCCTTCGGTATTCATACGGATAAAACCTTCGACACCCCAAGTCGAGGGAATGAGTCCGCCCAGGATTTGCCAGATTACGGGCATACGGTCGTAAGGCCATGTAATGCCGCTGGCAAAGAGGAATATCATAGAGGTGAAAACGATAATCAGGAATACGCTTTCTCGTTCGCGAATGAAGACCGACAATGTTATGCCGAAAAATATCGATGACAGCAAGAACGGAGCCATGAAAGAGTATATCTCCCATTGATTTCCCAGTTGCGGGTAATCGAAAAGCCAGGGAATGATATGCAGCATATACATGGTTGTAACGATGAACAGGCTGTAATAGCAGATTGCTTTTCCTAAAACAAGGTGCAATACATTGTTGCGTATTTTCTCCCGATTTTGGTAGTAATGTCTCAGTTTCCTATGTTCATAAAGTCCGCCGGCAAGAATCCCTATGCCGAGAATGATGCTCTGCTGCAAGATAACGACCAGTAGGGCGGGAATGATAAATGAAGCGAAACCTCCTGACGGATTATATAGTACAAACGAGAAAGACGGTATGGGGTCGGTTACCATATCGATTTGCGCAGGCGTCGCCCCCGTGAGCGTGCGGCTTTGCAACTCTTTCCCCATATCGAGTGAGACATCGGTGAGAGTAATCAGGAAATTTTTGTAATTCAGCAGTAAGCTCATGTCGGAATAGAAAATTACCGGGCTTTGTTCTCCTCGGGCCAATTTCTTGTCGAAGTCTCCGGGAATTTCCAAGATACCGAAACAGTCGCGTTTATACATCAGCTCTTTCGCCTCGTCGAGATTGGCGCAATAAGACAGAATTTCGGTATTGGGAGAAGCGTCGATCCTGCGGCACATTTCCCGGCTCAGTTGCGTACGGGAATTGTCTACTACGGCGAGAGGTACGTCGTATACTACCTCGGTATTGTATATGAACGCATACAGCAACGGGTAGGCAAAAGGCAGGGCAAAGAAAAAGAGCATGGCTCCGACATCGCGGAATACTGCTACATATTCTTTACGCCAGATGTAGCAAATATCGGCAAGACCTGTTTTTATCGATTTGAAAAATCTGTTTTCCATTGCAGTATAGTTGTGAAATCAGGCGATGTACACTTGCTTGCGCAGTGCTCGTTTGAGCAGAGGCAGGAAAGGTAGAGCCAAAAGAATATATATAAACAGCGCCATGTAGTGCATACGGCTGTAATAGAAAGGAACACCGTTGAGAGCCTGATCGGCGTATATAATGAAATAATGGCGTAGAGGCAGAATATCGGTAAGCAGGTGGAATGCCGGGTACATGGCTTCGGCCGGGAATGAAAATCCCGTCAGCGAGAATGATACGACGCCGAAAAGTCCGCCGATACTCAATGCGATACGTAGGGAAGGGGCAATGCAGATGAAAAAAATACTCAATCCCTGCAACGCCATGACAAATAGCAGCATGGCGGCCAGCATAGGCCAAATGCCGTTTTGCAGCGGGAATTGAAAATATCCGTACAGCAGGGACTGGCATAAGGCCCCCATGATGAAAAACAATATCGTCTGGGGTAACAGTTTACCGGTAATAGCCAGCAATATATTGTCGTCGGCGATTCTGAGCCATTCTCTCGATGTGGAGTGTTTTATTTCGGACCCGATGGAGAAAATGGTCGTAAGCAGTATGATGACTTCGAGTATGCCGGGGAGAAACGTATTGTTGAGATAGATCGAATAATTGGTCCACGGGTTGCCCAGCGGGTGCATATCTACGGTAATGGGTTGTATCTGCGGCATGATGTCGCGTTCGTATTCACCACGGGCGAGCAGTGTCTGCTGTACCGCTGCTGCGGCTGCAAGTGTTGTCGTCGTCTTGAAGCTGCGGAATTCCAGGGCGCTGGGTATGAAATACGCGCTGTTGGTATAATAAGAGATTTCTGGCCTGCGGTTGGCGTAAAGGTCGGCTTCGAAAGACGGCGGTATGATTACGAATCCGAAAATTTCGCTTTTTTGCATTGCCTTTCTCGCTTCGGTGAAACTGGTATATTCCGTTGTTATGGAGAGCGAGCTCACGGTCGTAAATTGGCGGGTGAGATTACGGGAGGTCGCCGAGTGGTCGAGGTCGACTACTGCGGTGGGCAATTCTTCGGGCAGACCGTTGTCCATCAGCGAGAGGAAGAATGCGTAACTCAGCAATGGCGCGATAACGATAGAGAATAGGTAAATGGGGCGCGACACCAGTTGATGCAACTCCCTGACGATTACCTTCCACAATATTTTTGGACCTGTTACGAATTTCCCCATGACGACTGTTTTTTTAATCGTGCGATTTCTTTACGAGGACCGACATTCCCGGACGCAAATTTTCTATCTTGGCCGTAGGGCGAGCTTTGATTTGGAACGTACGTGCATCGTATCCTCCTGTCGCTTTTGTGGCGCGCCATACGGCGTATGTGCCCATATCTTTGATGAAGTAAATTTTAAGCGTAACTTCTTTGTTTCCGAGCGCAGGGATAACGGCCTGGATCTCTTTCCCCATGGTGAAATCTTGTAAAAGTTCTTCTCTGACGTTGAAGGTTATCCACATGTCGTCAAGCTCCAATATATTCATGATGGGGGCGCCGGTTCCTACCAGTTCGCTGACATGGGGAAATATTTCCGATATTTCTCCGTCGATAGGGGCTGTCAGGTATGAGTCGGCGAGGACCGATTTCACTTGATCTACACTTCCCTGTGCGGCACGTACCATAGCAGCTGCTGCCTCTTTGTCTTCGATTTGGGCGCCGTTGCGTGCCATTTCGTATTGCGAACGGGCTGCACTTTCTGTTGCTACCATAGCTTTGTATTGGGCCTCGGCTTCATCTCGTTTTTGAGCCGAAACGACACCTTTCAGGTAGAGGGCTTCCATGCGGTCGAAAGATTTTTTTGCTATTTCGAGCCCGGCTATTGCTTGTTGCCACATGTCGTAGGCCGCTTGAATGATTTCACTGCGTGCACCTTTATCGACTTTCTCGTTTGTGGCTTTGTATACACTTTCCATTGCCGAGGCTTGCATGAGTTTGGCTTCGGCGTCGGGTGATGAGATGCGCACCAATGTATCGCCTTGATGTACATGTTGTCCTTCTTCCACCCAGTATTCGGCGATGCGGCCCGGCAATTTACCGGATATGCGTATTTGGGTAGCTTCGGCTTGTCCCTGTATGGTCTCGGTTCTCGGTTCCAGAAGGAAAAATCCGATAAGGGCGAGAATCACGATGACGATGATAATGGCTACCAATCCGATGGTCAGGCCTTTTTCTTTGTCTCTTTTAGGAGTGTCCATTGTATGTCGTTTTTTTTGATTTGACGTCAGAAAATTAGTATTTCATATTTCCCAAAGCTTTGGAGAGGTATACCTCGCATAATTTAGTATCTATTTCGGCATCAATATGTTCCGATTGAGCTTTTAACCATGCTGTTTGGGCTTCGAGAACATTATCGGTGGTGAGGACTCCTTCTCCGAAGCCTACTTGTGCATTGCGCAGGTTCTCATCGGCTTTTTCGAGATTTTTGGCAGTCATGCCGAGTCGTTTTCGTGCCTCGTCGACTTTGAATGTCGCTTGGTTTACCTGCAATTCGATTTTTTCTTTGGCGTCTTCTATTTCAAGGCGGGCAATGAGACTTTCCGATTTGGCAGCTCTGTACTTATATACATTTTCACCCCAATGCAAAAGCGGTATGCGCACCAATACGCCTACGTTGAAAACTCCTTTGAATTCTTTTTCAAACCCGTTGAATAGGTTGGGGTTTGAAATCATGTAATTACCGGTGAGGGCAACCGTTGGCAGCATACCCGAGAAAGCGACTTTTTGTTTGTTGTGGTAAATCTTTTCTGCAAGAGAAAGACTCTGTATTTCACTACGGTTGGCAAATACGCTTTCCATGTCGAGAGGAACAGGCTGGGCCGTCAGGGTATTGTTTTCGATGGGTGTAACTTCGTCGTAAAGCGAGAATTCGCAGTCGATGGGCATACCGCATACTTGGGCGAGTACCATTTTGGCGAGGCTCAATCCGTTATCGACTTGTGTGAGTGTGATTTGAGCCTCGTTTGCTCTGACGGCAACCGTCAGTCCGTCCGATTGTGTGGCGACACCTTCTTCTATCATGGCCTGTACGTTGTATTGCAGCGAATCGATAAGTGCGGCATAACTTTCGGCGAGTTGTTTTTTGTAAGTGAGCGATACTACCTGCCAATAAAGTTCGTCTACTTGGTACACGACTTCTTGTGCGGCGGTATTTTGTTGACTTTTGGCCAATTCCTCGGCATATCGGGTTATTTTGTTATACGCACGTAATTTTCCTCCCATGTAGATAGGCTGGGTGAGGGTTACGGCTCCGGCCCACATGTTTCGAGTATCTGTGCGGAATTCGTCGACGATTTTTTGCCCGACATTATTGAGGGGGGTGGCCAGATCGAGATTCCCGAGCGAAGCAAGTAGCTGTCCTAATGCCGGATTTGTTGCGGCCATTTCGGTCAGCGATTGGCTTAGAGCCGATCCCATTTGAGGCAGGGAATTTTTGAGATTATCGTTGAGCAACGATATTTCTCGGGAATTGTAAATATACCCTCCGGTAACATCTATGCCTGGCAGGTAGGCCGTGAATGCCGCTTTACGGTTGTAATGTGCGGCATTTATTTTGGCTTCGGCCATACGCAGTTGCTTGTTGTTGCGCAGGGCCATTTGCCGGCAAGAGTCGAGGGTAAGCGGCTGTTGTGCCCAGAACGGTATGGCGGTGAGCAGACCGAGAACACCTATGAGGATACGCTTTTTCATTTTTTCGTTTATTGATGTTTGTCTTTATATACAATTTTATGCCTCTATTTGTTGGAAAAGGAGTCGATATTTTTCAATTGGTTTTTTCTTTCTGGTTGAAAAGCCGCTTCTTTCCCGAAATTGAGATGAGATTGTTCGCTTTTTCTTTTTTTTGTGGGGCAAATATAGAATTTTTAATTGGGCTTTTTATTCGTTTTTCAGTGATAGATTTTGTCTATTTTAGCTATTTTCACAGGTTTATTCCCAATAGGAGACAGTATTCGACAAATCGAACAATTCGATCTCGAATAAAACAATGAGTAGATAGTCGCAGGATCAATCGTTCAGAGAGAAACTTTCTGCTCCAATAAGCTGATTATCGGCAAATATATCGATCCGGTAGAGCCCGGAGGGCAAGTATTCTTCGACTTGCCATGTAAAGTACATTTTTTCATTGTTTCCGGTGTAATCGATAATTTGTTGCAGGGAATAGTAATATTCTTTACCTGCCAAGAAAAATGTGTTGCCCCGGTCTTTGACCAGCGTAGTACCGTCGGGTTTCTTGATGCATACGTAAACTCTTTTTTCTCCGGTAGGAGCCATTGTGTTTCGGGCGATGGAGAAATTTATTTTCAGTCGGGAGACCTTGTCTTTATCGGTACTTTTCCTACCGCGTTTGTTCAACGTGCGTATTTCGATATTTATCGCTTCGAGTCGGGCGGCCAGATTGACTTTCTCGTTCAGCTCGTAATTGTCTTTTTGTAATTGGTCTGCTTCTCGGGTGGCTTTTTGATAACGCGAGAGCGCATCGTTTTTTTCGGCTTTTAGTTGTCGGTTTTCCCTATTGAGTGAGTCGATGGTAGTTTGATAGATTTTGATGTTATTACGCAAACATTGTAATTCTTTGTGTAAAGAATCTATGGTGAGTGCATCGATGTTTTTCCGGTTGCGCAGTTCTTCAAGCAGGCGTTGGACTCTTGTTTTTTCACGGTCGAGTTTTTGTATCAGGGAGTCGTTATTGATCCACACTCTATTGTTTTCGTATTGTCTGTATTCTTGGAAGATTGCTGTATATTCTTCTTCGAGTTTTTCCCGTTCGTTTTCTATGTTTATATGCTCTTTGAAATTTCTCATTTCCGACCGTTGCCAATAGACGTATGCAAGAAGAGCGCCTGTGAGTATTATCAGAACGGCACTGATAATAAGCCAAATGATTGAGACCTGCTTTTTCATTCTTGATTGTATTTGGAATTAGAGAAAACTTTGAATTTGGAAAATGAGCAGGGGTGTCCGTCGCGCTACCAATGAGAAAATTTCCTTTTCTATTGTTAACCAACAAGAAAGGCCCTACTTCAAGGCAAAGATAATCACTTTCTGTGGTAAAAAACGATTGGCACGCTTTTTTATAAGATACATTTTAGAAATTTTCTTCGGCAAAATAAATAGGTATACCTGATTTTCCTTTGAAATTATGTTATCTTTGCAGCATTCTTAGGAAAAATAAGTGGTTGTGAAAGTGCGTATTCGTTTTTTATCGCTCGGATTGCATATCCTTATCATGTTGGCGGTGGCTGTTTTGGCTGTCGTTATCCTTTTCTTTTGGCTCGATCACTATACGCGGCATGGAGATGTGGCGGAAGTGCCCGATGTCTGCGGGTTGTATTATCTCGATGCCGATATCGCTTTATCGGAAGGGGGCATGCGCTCGACGGTAATAGACTCGATGTATATCGATGGTATGGAGAAAGGCATTGTTCTCGACCAAGTTCCCCGTGCAGGAAGTGCTGTGAAACACGGACGTACGATATATTTGACCATAAATGCGTTGAGTCCCCGTAAAATTGCAGTTCCCGAGTTGCGAAATCTCTCGTATCGTCAGGCCGAGGCTATCGTCAAGGGGTTGGGGCTTTCTGCTCCGCAGATTATTTATTGGAATTCGGAGTATAAAGACTTGGTCTTGAATGTAATGGCCGACGGACGCCCTGTCGAGGCGGGGGATCGTCTGCCCGTAACGGCACGCATTACGTTTTCTGTCGGTAACGGCGTGTATGCCCCGACCCGGAAGGTCGTGGCATCGAAAGATTCGTTGGCTGCGGATTCGCTGATGGTCGATTCTCTTTCTTTGGATACCTCAGTTTTACCGGATTTTTAACTCGTTCCGACATGGAAGACGAGAATAAATATGACGATGATATAGAGCTTGACGACGGGGATACCCGGCAGATGTACGAGCACTATAAGTTTGTTGCAGATAAGGGTCAGGACTTACTGCGTATCGATAAGTTTCTTGTTGCCCGTACGGGAAATATTTCCCGTAACCGGATACAGCAGGCTGCCGAGGCCGGTTGTATTTTGGTGAATGGAAAACCGGTGAAATCGAATTACCGGATAAAACCGCTCGATGTCGTATCCATTGTCATGGATCGGCCTCCCTATGAAAATGAAATTCTACCCGAAAATATTCCTCTCGATGTCGTATATGAAGACCGCGAAGTGCTGGTCGTGAATAAACCGGCCGGATTGGTCGTCCACCCCGGACACGGGAATTATACGGGGACGCTGCTCAATGCATTGGCTTATCGATTTAGAGATGACCCCGATTTCGATGTAACCGATCCTCGGTTGGGGTTGGTGCATCGTATCGACAAAGATACTTCGGGCTTGCTGGTTATCGCAAAAACGCCCGAAGCCAAAACCTCCCTCGGAAAACAATTTTTTGAGAAGACTACGCAACGTAAGTATGTGGCATTGGTCTGGGGGCGTATGGAAGAATCTTCCGGACGTATCGAGGGGAATATCGGTCGTAACCCGAAAGACCGCTTGCAGATGACCGTTTTTCCCGACGGGAGTCAGGGGAAAACGGCGGTTACGCATTATACGGTGCTTGAGCAACTGGGATATGTTTCGCTTGTGGAATGTCGCTTGGAGACCGGTCGTACCCATCAGATAAGGGTACACATGAAATATATAGGCCATACGCTTTTCAACGACGCCCGATATGGCGGAAATGAAATATTGAAAGGAACGACGTTTGCCAAGTATAAACAGTTTGTACATAATTGTTTCGAGTTATGTCCCCGTCAGGCGTTACATGCCAAGACGTTGGGATTTGTGCACCCGTCGACCGGCGAGACGCTTTTTTTCGATTCGGAGTTACCTGCCGATATGACTGCTCTTATCGACCGGTGGCGTACTTATGCAGGTAGCAGAGAAGTAATCTGTTGAATATAAGATTTATCACAAATTATATAGAGTGCAATTATTTTGGGTAAAACAATGAAAAAACGTAATATTGCCGTAGTTTTCGGGGGATATTCTTCCGAGAATGTCGTTTCGCGTCATAGTGCGCAGGGAATCGCATCATTTCTCGATGCCGAACGTTATGCCATTTATCTGGTGGATATAGAGCGTGATCGTTGGACGGTGGAGCTCGACGGAGAAAGTCCGATAGATATCGATCGCAGTGATTTTTCGTTTGTGTATGGCGGAGAAAAGATTCTTTTCGATTTGGCTTATATAACCATACACGGCGATCCCGGAGAAAATGGTATTTTGCAGGGTTATTTCGATATGTTGGGCATTCCTTATTCTTGTTGCGGGGTGTTTGCCGCTGCGCTTACTTTCAACAAGTTTGTCTGCAACCGCTTCCTTTCCCAGCTTGGTTTCCATGTTGCCAAGGCATTGCGTATCGGAGCCGGTGAAGAGGTTACTCCGCAACAGGTCGCCGATGCGGTAGGTTTTCCTTGCTTTATCAAGCCCAATCAAGGGGGGTCGAGTTTCGGTACGACCAAAGTGAAAAACCTCGATAAGGTACTTCCTGCCATAGCAGCTGCCCGTGCCGAAGATGACGGTGAGGTACTTGTCGAGTCGTTCCTGTCGGGTACGGAAGTCTCTTGCGGTTGTTATAAGACACAGTCGGGAATGACTGCATTGCCGGTAACGGAAGTAATCAGTAAAAATGAATTTTTCGATTATGAAGCCAAATACACGGCATCGAGGGTCGAGGAGATTACTCCTGCTCGTATTTCCGATGCTTTGACCCGCGAGATACAAGAACTTACTGCCCGCATCTATGACAGTATAGGCTGCAAAGGAATTATCCGGGCCGATTATATCATCGTAGACGGCACGCCTTATTTGCTCGAAGTCAATACGACACCCGGCATGACTGTTACCAGCTTTATTCCCCAGCAGGTGCGTGCAGCCGGTCTTGATATGAAAAGCGTGTTGACCGAGTTGATTGAGACGGAATTATCACACCGTTGAAGATTGCAAGAAAAAATTCCAATTCCCGATATTTTATGGAACAGACATTCGATTTCGATGAGATACGTCCCTATGAAGGAGAAGAAGTTGCGGCGGCAGCGGAGCGATTGTGTAAGGAGGAGCTTTTCTGTAAGGCCATAGCTTATGTAGTTCCCGATACGGAAGCGTTTTTGCACACATTGTCGGCCTGCCGTACCGTCGATGATTTCCAGTTGCAGTTGGCTTTGCCATTTCTGAATGCGTTGGCAAAGAATACGTCGGCCGGACTTACTCATGCCGGTTTTTCCGGACTTTCGTCACAAGGGTGTTATACTTACATATCCAATCACCGGGATATCACGCTCGACTCGGCTTTTCTCAATGTCGTGTTGCATGTTAATGAGTTTGATACTTGTGAAATAGCCATAGGAGATAATTTGCTGATTTATCCGTGGATTGTCGATTTTGTGCGGCTAAATAAAAGTTTTATCGTCAATCGAAGCGTTTCCCGTCGACAGATGCTCGAAGTATCCTGTCGCCTTTCAGCCTATATGCACTATGCTATACGGGATAAAAAACAGTCGATATGGATTGCCCAACGGGAAGGTCGGGCCAAGAACTCCGACGACCGCACGCAGGAAAGCCTCGTGAAGATGTTTGCTTTAAGCGGTGGGGGAGATTTCCTTTCCAATATCCGGGCTTTGAATCTCGTGCCGGTTGCCATTTCTTATGAATACGACCCTTGTGATTATCTCAAAGCGCAGGAGATGCAGCTCAAACGCGATGATGTCGGATACAAGAAACAGCCTTCCGATGATTTGAAAAATATGGCTACCGGTATTACGGGGTATAAAGGTCGCATACATTTCGAGGCGGCTTCTCCTATCAATTCTCTTCTTGAACAGATACCTGACGGAACTCCCCGTTCGGAGTTGGCCGTCGCTGTCGGACATATTATCGACAAGTCGATACATACTCATTATCGTTTATATCCGGGAAATTATGCCGCTTATGACGAATTGTGGGGAAAAGGCTCGATGTCGGGCTGTTATACCGGGAAAGAGAAAGATGAATTTGATCGTTATTTGCAAAGCCGTATTGATAAAATAGATATACCGGGCAAAGATGAGTCTTTTTTACGGGAGCGTTTGCTCGAAATGTATGCTTATCCCGTGAGGAATCAGTTAAAGGCTTGTTCCGATAAGTGAATTTGAAAAGGAAAAACGGTCAGATGCAATGCATCTGACCGTTTTTCCTTTTTGAGCCGATAGGGGGATTCGAACCCTCGACCCCGAGATTACAAATCACGTGCTCTGGCCAACTGAGCTATATCGGCAAGCGGGTAAGCGATCTACATCGCGCCGCTACGACCTGCTACCCTTGCTGCGGTCAAGCCCTGGGGGGATTGACAGGGAGCTGGCCGTGTAGGACTTACCCGCCGCAAAAGTAGGTAATTTTTTTATACCTGCAAGCGATTCTTTACAAAAAAATGAAGCTCTTTTTTGTAAGTCGCTTATTTATAGTTCTGTGTAAGATTCTTTTCTGCTCGATTTTTGAGCTGATAAAAATATGTGTTGTATATTTATGGCTGTGATCCGATGCAATTACGGTAAAAATCATACCTTTGTACAATATAATAAATAAAAATCGTTTATGGTTGAGCAACCCAAAAAGACATTGACTTTCTGTGCGATGCAATATGGCATTTATATGGGGGTGTATCTTTTTATGACTTTCCTTTTTTCGGTATGGAGTCGATATGCTTCTATATTCAATACGTTGGGTGCCCTTTTGCTCATAGCAACACCTGCGGCCGTATATCTTATTATGAGCCATTTTGTGCGTCGGCAGGGTTGGCCTTGCCGCTTTGTCATTCTATGGCTCTTGGGTATATGCGTGTTTTTTTTCGCTGCGCTTATCAGCGGATTGGGAGAGTATGTGTATTGCCAGTATATCGATCCCGATTTTATTCCTGAGCAGATCGATGCCATGTTGAAAGTCCTGGAAAGCGTCGAACTCGATTCTCCCGAAATGAGTGATTTCATAGCGACGATGCGTTCGGGATTTGAGCATGGTGCACTTCCCACAGCTATTGAGTTGGTTTTCCAGATGATTTGGACAAAAGTCTTTCTCGGTTCGCTTCTGTCGATATTTGTCGCTCTTTTTGTATGCATGTACTACCATTTCCAAAAATCTAAATAACTATCATGGATATATCCGTAATCGTTCCTTTGTACAATGAGGCTGAGTCGTTGCCCGAATTGTCGGCATGGATAACCCGAGTCATGGACTCGAACTGCTTTACTTACGAAGTCATATTTATCGATGACGGGAGTACCGATGATTCTTGGCGGGTGATAGAGTCGCTTAAAGCCGAAAATCCTTGTCTGAAAGGAGTGAAATTCCGTCGTAATTATGGAAAATCTCCTGCATTGCATACCGGTTTTACCCGGGCGCAAGGCGATGTGGTCATTACGATGGATGCCGATTTGCAAGACAGTCCCGATGAAATTCCGGAACTTTACCGAATGATTACCGTCGAGGGGTACGATATGGTTTCAGGGTGGAAAAAGAAACGTTACGACCCTTTGTCCAAAACGCTTCCGACAAAACTGTTCAATGCGACGGCACGCATGATTACAGGCATTCATTTGCATGATTTCAATTGCGGCTTGAAAGCCTATCGCAATGAAGTCGTGAAACATATCGAGGTCTATGGCGATATGCACCGGGATATACCATTCTTGGTAAAAAGTGCCGGCTTTTCCCGTATCGGGGAGAAAGTCGTGCATCATCAGGCCCGCAAGTACGGGAAGACGAAATTCGGTATGAGCCGCTTTATAAACGGTTATCTCGACCTGATGACTTTGTGGTTCTTTTCCAAATTTTCGGAAAAACCCATGCATTTTTTCGGCTTGTTGGGCAGCCTCATGTTTGTTATCGGCTTTTTTGCGGCAGTTGCCGTCGGTGCTTATAAGCTTTATGCCTTATGGCATGATATGCCTTATCGCCTGGTAACCGACTCGCCTTACTTTTTTATCGCCCTTACCATGATGATATTGGGCACACTGCTTTTCCTGTCGGGCTTTTTGGGAGAACTTATTTCCCGCAATGCTCCGGGACGTAACCATTATAATATAGAAAAAGATATAGATGATCGATTGGCGTAAATATCGTATATTGAAGCGTAGGATTGCCGGCAGGATGAGGGCTTTCGGCGTGCTTTTCACGTGTATGTTGCCTATGCTTTTTTCTGTTGCCTGCAATACCGAGGCTTGTCTCGAAAGTAAAACCAGCATATTCAGTGCGGCTTTTTACGCATACGGCGATTCGGCGGCAAAAGTGGTTATAGATTCGGTGTCGGTTTACGGGGTGGGGCAGTTCAAAGATTCGCTTCTTGTCGATACGGCCAATATATCTTCGTTTCGGGCTACTTTGCGTAGCGACCGTGATACGACGCAATATGTCATACGTTATGACCAGTATAACCTCAATCCCCGGTATAAAAGAGATACGCTCACATTCGTGTATCATACCTATATCGAGTTTGAGTCGGCCGAATGCGGAGCTATGTATAATTATGTCATCGATGATTTTCGGTATACGACGTGGCAAATCGTCGATGCCGAGTTGATGACTTCCGAGGTAGATAATCAAGATGTCGAAAACGTTCGTCTCTATTATTATGTGGTCGAGTAATCGTTTCTTGAGTATATTGTGTGCTGTGGTGATGTTGCTATTGTCGGGAATATCATTATCGGCGGCTGAAAAGCAAAAAAGCAAGCGTCTTGAAGACGGTTCACTTTATCGTTATCCGTTGTTGGACGGGCTGATTGTCGGTGTTGACCTTTTTCAGCCGGTCGTTTCGCTGTTCGGGCAGCAGTATGCCAATTATCAGGTATCTCTCGAAGTGAGTTTCCATAATCGGTTTTTCCCGATTTGGGAAACGGGCATCGGGTGGGCCGACAATACGCCTGATGATGGGAATTTTACTTATAAAGTATCGCCGACGTTATACAACCGTTTGGGGGTACTTTATAATTTCAATTATAATTCCACAGCTCCGGGGTATATCTATATGGGGTTGTTGTATGGATTCTCGGTCTTTTCTTATGATATTACCGATATAGACCTCAGTTCGGGGTATTGGGGAACCAATAATAAGGCTGCCATTTACGATTGCCATTCGCGGGCTCAATGGTTGGAGCCGCTTGCTGGTATCCGGGTAAATCTGTACAAGGGGCTTAAAATGGGTTTTTCGGTGCGATATAAAGTCTTGCTCAAAGCCAAGAACGATGAGACGACCCGTCCGTGGATAATTCCCGGTATGGGAAAACGCAGCGGAGGTTTTGATTTTACCTATTCGCTTTACTATCAGATTCCTGTTAAGACGAAGAAACGTAATGTAATTGCAGGGGATTAGTTTTCTCTTTTTGCGATGTATGTGTATTATTACAGTCTACGGCAAGCCTTTCGAACATTCGGAAAGACTTGCCGTTTCTTTTTGTTGGGAAGTTATATTAGAATTTCTGATCCATTCGATTCCCGTTGGAGAAGAGTGTCGATTGGGCGTTTTTGATGACGAGTTTGTGGGTTGTACTTTTAGCGGTCGGCTTTTCCGTCAGATAGGCTTGTGCTTTTTTCCTGGCGATAAAGATGCGGCTTTTTACCGTACCGAGGGGGATATTCATCTTGTCGGCAATCTCTTGGTATTTATATCCCGATACATACATGCGAAAAGGAATACTGTATTCTTTGTTTAATATGTCTATGGCATGTTCGATGTCCTGCATGGTGCAACGGGAGTCGGCCGACTCGGTGGTTCCGTACATAAGATCGTTCGGGGCAGTTTCGTATTCTTTGTCGCTTCTTGATATGCGGACTTGGTCGGCACTCCTGCATTGGTTGATGAAAAGGTTTCTCATGATTGTATATAGCCAGCCTCCGAGATTGGTCGAATCGGTAAATTTTTCGAAATTGCAAAGGGCTTTTAAAAAGACCGATTGTGTTAAATCAGAAGCATCATCTTCGTTCTTGGTTAAGTAAAAAGCTGATTGCCATAAAGGTTTTTGATTTGCGACTAAATAGTCTGCCATTTCTTTCTTTGTCATAATTGTAAATTTTAATCGTTATAAAATAAGTAATATCGAGATGAATGCTTTTTTACTATATTGTTTTTTGGGGCTATTTTGATATATTCGGTATGTAATGGAATAATATTTTTTAGTGCTTTTAATTCTTAAAACCGAATGTTTCTATTTGCAGAATAAAGATTTTTTGTTTATTTTGTCAGAAAAATATAGTAAGTGCATTTATTTTGTGCGATTGTTTTGATTGATGTTGTAGCAAAGATATAAATATAATCAATATATTTACTATATTTCATATATAAAATAACTATATTTAACTATATTATGGAAACAAAAGAAATTATACTCCAATTAATCACGGATGTAGGACTGAATGCAAAACAGTTTGCCGAGAGCATAGGGGCTACGCCTACCCAAATATATGATTTACAATCGGGAAAAATAAAGAAGATTACCGATAGAATGGCCGATAAAATACTTTCTCGATATAATAGGTATAGCCGGTTGTGGTTACTTACCGGTGAAGGACCCAAGTATAGGGATTTGCCATACCATGAGGTTTCGAATTTAATATCGGAAAGTGTTATAAGCAGAACCGAAAATGAAATGAAGCTTCTGTCTCCGGCGCTGGATTCGATGTCTGTCGGCTGGTTGCCCGACAATGGGATTATAGAGCGGATAAAGAATGTCATAATAAACAAGGGGCTGACCGAAGAAGAGTTTGCTCATGCAATAAATGTTCCCGAAAGTGCCTTGAAGGAGGTGTTTTTGCGGGGTATACAATCCGACATTATCGTGCTGGTATCTATTATCAAAACTTATAAAGACATATCGGCAAAATGGTTGTTGACGGGTCTCGGTGATATGGGTGATTATAAAGTTCCAGTGTTGCCAAAAGAGATTTATTATGAAAAGAATGTAGATGTATATGATTATGTGAAAAAAAATGCAAAAAATATTCGGTATTCATCTGTTATAAAACAATTTTCAAAATATAATCTCGTGTATGAGGTGTCGGGCGACTGGATGCTGCCCGATTTTAAACCGGGCGATATGCTGGCGCTTGTCGAAGTGCCCGAAAATGCACCTATTATGAACGGTAGTCCTTATGTTATAGATACAATGAGTACAGGATTGATCTTCCGGTTGATTTATCAGCAGGAAGACGGATTGCTTTGCCGTTCTTTCAATGATGATCGATTTGCACCTTTTTCGATTGCCCGAGACGATATATATAATATATACAGAGTAATCGGCATGTTGCGAACAAACGTGTGATGTATCCCCAAAATACAGATGTGTGTGGAGGGTCGAATCTGTCAGATATTTTTGCGGCAGGAAATTTGGCGGTTATGCCGTGAAGTTGTTATCTTTGTCGGGAGATCTGTTTGGGGAAGGGTATGACCGACCATACGAATTTGCTCTGGCTTGCGAAAACGAAGTATACATTGAATATTTATCAAAAAAGAAAATCCATGAAACAAATTTTTCTGTTTGTCTCTTTGCTTTTGTGCTTGAATGTAACGGCCAAAGAGAAATTTCCCGACGGAACACCTATTCCTGATTGGTTTTATAAGAATACTCCCGTTGATATTGCCAAACTGGGCAAAGTTTACCGCATCACCGATTATGGGGTTGCTGCTAATGATAGCAATCTGCTTCAAACCGAAGCTATTCAGTCTGTTATCGATAAAGCGGCGGCCGACGGCGGTGGTGTAATCGTTGTTCCCCAAGGCACTTTCCTTAGCGGTTCTCTTTTCTTCAAGCCTGGTACCCATTTGCATATCGAGGAGGGAGGAGTCCTCAAAGGCAGCGACGATATCAGTAATTTTGCTATTGTAAATACCCGCATTGAGGGACAATCGCTGAAATATTTTGCCGCTTTGGTAAATGCCGATGGTGTAAATGGCTTTACCATATCGGGAAAAGGTACTATAAACGGTAACGGTTTGCGTTATTGGAAATCGTTCTGGTTGCGTCGTAAAGTGATACCCAAATGCACCAATATGGATGAGTTGCGTCCTCGTCTTGTATATATTTCTAATTGTAAGGATGTGCAACTGGAAGGGGTGCGTCTTATGAATTCACCTTTCTGGACGACGCATCTTTATAAATGCGAGAATGTGAAATTGCTCAATCTCTATATATATGCGCCTTCGGCACCTGTAAAAGCTCCCAGTTCCGATGCAATCGATATCGATGTTTGTACCAATGTTTTGGTGAAAGGGTGTTACCTCTCTGTAAACGATGATGCTATTGCTCTTAAAGGTGGCAAAGGTCCTTGGGCCGACAAAGACGAGAATAACGGAGGAAATTACAACATCATTGTCGAAGATTGCGTGTATGGTTATTGTCATAGCGCTCTTACTTGCGGTAGTGAGTCGATTCATGACCGCAATATCATTTTGCGCCGTATTAAAATATCGAATGCTTCGCGTCTGTTGTGGTTGAAGATGCGTCCCGATACTCCGCAAAAATATGAATATATTCTCGTTGAAGATATCGAAGGCGATGCCCGCAGTTTCTTGTATGTAAAACCCTGGCGTCAATTTTTCGATCTTCAAGGCCGGGAAGATACCCCTTATTCTTATTCCAACAACATAACGATGCGTAATATCAAGTTGAAGTGTAACGTCTTTTTCGATGTAAATCGTTCCGATGATTATTTCTTGTCGGATTTTACGTTTGAAAATCTCGATATTACGGCCGCTAAGGACGGAGTGCTGAAAGCCGATTTGATCGACGGGCTTAAAATCAAGAATGTTACGATCAATGGCGAGAAAATGTCCAATCGTAAAAAGTAAAGATCTCTTTTATTAGTGAGATAGATGCTCTGCATTATGATGCGGAGCATCTTTTTTTATAGTATATGTGATGAGGAAAAAGAGTTTAAAGCAATGCGTGGATAGTTGGGATTATTTGAAAAGAATTATTGTTTTGAAAATAGGGTGATGCACAGCGAACAAAAAGCCAAACCGATACCCACGATTGTTACTCCGCTCCAACCAGCCATACTCCATGCGCTTCCCGATAGGAATGTTCCCAAAGAGCCTCCGATGAAATAGTTTGTCATGAAAATCGTGTTGATCCGGTTCGATGCTTTGGGATTGAGGGAAAAGACGACGGTCTGATTGCTTAGTTGTATGCACTGCATACCGATATCGAGAATAAGTATGGTTATAATGATGGCCGTGTATGTGTTTCCCCAAAGATAAGCTATAATCCATGCCGAGAGCATGAGAGCCGCGCCTAAAAGATTGAAGTTGTGTACGCCGATGCGGGAAACAAGACGGCCTACAACCGATGCAGACATTGCCCCGGCGACGCCGCATAATCCCAGCAACCCTACGACATCGCTGCCTGCATAGAACGGGGCTTGTTCCATTTTAAACGTAAGAGAAGCCCATAATGCAAGGAACGAGCCGAATGCAAAGGCTGCCCGTAGGGCACAAATACGCAGAAGTTTGTATTCGCGTATAAGGGCGAATAAGGAATGCATCAATCTCTTGTACGAGCCGGTATAATTGTTTTCGGTGTAAGGCATGATACGCCATACGATGAGCGTACATAATGACATGACGATGGCAGCGATAACGTACATCGAACGCCAGCCCAGCCATTCTCCTACCAGCCCGCTTATTACGCGCGAAGCGAGAATGCCGGTAAGTAACCCCGAAACGATAAGGCCCACGTTGGCGCCTTTTTTCTCCGGTCGGGAGTATTGGGCGGCAATGGGAATGAATATTTGCGGCATGACCGAACAGGCTCCTACGGCAAACGACGCGGCCATTACCGCGTGGAAATTGTTCGACAGTGCAATACATAGCAAGGCTATTGTCAGTATGGAGAAACTGTATGAGACGATTTTCTTGCGGTCGAATTTATCGCCCGAGGGTATGATGAAAAATAATCCGCAGGCATACCCTACTTGTGTAATCATGGCAATGAGGCTTGCTCTCCATTCATCGATGCTGAGGTCATTTCCCATCAGAGAAAGGAGCGGTTGGCAATAATAGATATTTGCTACCGAGACGGCAGCCATACAGGCCATAATGAAAAGCAATGAGGCGGGAACTCCTTCGTCGTCTTTCAGTTGCAGATGCTTTCTCATCGATTTGATTTAAGAGTATAAAAAGAAAAAACCTTACAATCGAAATTGTAAGGTTTTGTAGCGAAGCCGGGAATCGAACCCGGGTCTCATCCGTGAGAGGGATACGTGCTAGGCCACTACACTACATCGCCATCTTTTAAGACGCCACAAAAGTAGCTATTTTATGTATTCGCAAAAAGAATTTTACATATTTTAATATGTCTAATTTTTCATTGCCTCGTAGTTTGTATTTATTCGGCAGGGAGATTAAATAGCCGACAGGCGTTTTTGTAGGTAATCGTTTCTATTTCGAGGGTTTCCATGTGTAATTCGTTAGCGATAAATTCTGCCGTGTGCCGGACGAATGCCGGTTCATTCCTTTTTCCCCTATAAGGTACTGGTGCAAGGTAGGGGGCGTCGGTTTCGAGCAAGAGGCGGTCGAGAGGAATTGCCGAAAGAGTCTCTCGTAGAGAGCTTTTTTTGAAAGTAACGATACCGTTGATGCCGATGTAGAAATCGCCCGATTCGAAAATTCTCGAAAGCTCTTCCGACGAGCCGCTGAAACTATGGAATACGCCTCGCACATCGAGATGCGATAACTTGTGCAAGACCGGCAGTATGGAGTCGAGTGCTTCCCGGCAATGTATGATGACGGGTAGTGAGCGTTGGGCGGCGTATCGGATTTGCATTTCGAATGCATCGATTTGCTCCTTTTGATAGCTCTTGTCCCAGTAAAGATCTATGCCTATCTCTCCAACGGCCTGATATGAATTTGTGTCGAGTATTTCGAAAATGTGATCGAGGTCTTTCCGATAGTTTTCGGTTACGGAGGTCGGGTGCAATCCCATTGCGGCCGAGCACATGTCGGGGTAGGCATTGAGCGTATGCTGTAACGCATCGATGGTGTCGAGGTCGACATTGGGTAACATCAGTCGGGTAACGCCGTTTTCCAATGCCCGATCTACGACATCGTCGCGGTCGTTGTCGAATTCGGGCAGATAAATATGTGTATGAGTGTCGAAAAGCATATCGGGCTATACGTTACGTTCCATCAGTCTGGCGGCTAGTTCCCGTAATTGTACCGTTCGTGCGGCGTCGACTGTCAGAGAGTTGAGTTGTTGTAAGCACAGAGAGTAATAACTTTCTATTTTTTCGAGGCAGAGACGGTCGATGCCCAGCCGGTTGTAAAGAGCTGTTACGGCGGCTATTTTTTCGGCTGGCTCGTAATCTGTGCTCGAAATCCATTTTGTCAGTTCGTCGTGATCTTTCCCCTCAGATAATCGCAAGGCGTTGATGAGCATATATGTTTTTTTGTTGTTGAGAATGTCTCCGCCGATATTTTTTCCGAAAATCTCGGGGTCGCCGTAGACGTCGAGGTAATCGTCTCGCAACTGGAATGCCAAGCCGATGTTTTCTCCGAATTTATAAATTTTGTCTGCGTCGTTTTCACTGGCTCCGGCGATAAGCGCCCCTATTTTTAAAGCTCCTCCCAGAAGCACGGCTGTTTTCAGGCGTATCATGTCGAGATATTCTTCTTCCTTTACATCGTTCCGGGATTCAAATTCCATATCGTATTGTTGTCCTTCGCATATTTCAAGAGAGGTTTTCAGGAAAACGTCGCATACGGCTTTCCGGGATTTCTCCGGCGTTTTCATCATATGCATGAAAGCGATGATCTGCATGGCATCGCCCGATAAAATGGCGGTGTTTTCATTCCATTTGACGTGTACGGTAGGTTTTCCCCGGCGTATGTCGGCTTTGTCCATGACGTCGTCGTGCAACAACGTGAAATTGTGGAAAATTTCGATACCGGTAGCGGCATCGAGGGCATTGCGGTAGTCTCCGTCGAAAAGTTCGCAGGCCAGTAGGGTCAGGACGGGACGTATGCGTTTCCCGCCCAATGACAATTCATAACGTATGGGGTTATATAGCTCTGCCGGTTCTTGTGGATATGCGATGGATTCGATGGATTTTTGTACGATAGCGATAAATTCCTCAGGTGTGTGCATGACAAATATAGTGAATAAAATGATGGAAAAACGGTTTCCCAAAAGTACGTTTTTCTTTTGTATTTGCCGGCAAAAGTCAGAGAAAAAAGACTCATTAAAAATGATTCCTGCTATACTTCGATGCACTTTTTCCCGTTATACAAAAAGATTATGTATCTTTGAACGCGTTATGAGAGTACGACCCTTTATTCGTTATCTAAGGGCTTTTGCCATTGGTGTCGCACTTTTGCCGCTTTGTTGCATGCAGGCGCAAGAAGGCAAAAGTTCTTTCGATGTACTCAATCTGCCGGTTTCTTCGCATATCAACGCTTTGGGGGGCAATAATATTTCTATTGTGGAAGAAGACATCACTGTCATGTATCACAATCCGGCGTTGATGGGCCAGGAAATGAGTATGCAGATGGCGGCCAATTATATGCGGTATGTGGCGGGAATCAATTTGGGCGGCGTATCGTATGCTCAAGCTGCCCGCAAACACGGTACTTGGGCGTTGGGGTTACAGTTTGCCGGATACGGTACGATGAAACAAACCGATGCTACGGGAGTCATTACGGGTTCTTTCAGCCCGAAAGATATTTTATTGAGCGGTCTCTACGCCCATGATATTACCTCCTCCCTTCGTGGAGGCATACAAGCCAAGCTGCTCTATTCATCGTATGAGAGTTACACGGCGTTGGCGATGTTTTTCGACTTGGGTATCAATTATTATCATGCAGAGAAAGAACTGTCTCTTTCGTTGGTTATCAAAAATCTCGGAGGTCAGCTGAAAAAATATGATACCGAGAATATTGCGATGCCCTGGGATATTCAACTTGGATTTTCAAAAACACTGCATAATGTGCCGTTCCGGTTCTCGATTACGGCTCAACATCTTACCCGTTGGCATCTGCCGTTTGAGAAGGTGAACGATGCAGGAGAACTGGAAGTAAAAGATAATTTTGCGTCTAATTTGTTTCGGCATTTGGTATTCGGTGTCGATTATATACCCAGTCGGAATTTTTATTTGGCGATAGGATATGATTATAAGCGGAAAAGTGATATGACAACGGCCGGTCGCCGTATTTTATCGGGCTTTACGGCAGGGGCGGGTGTCAGGGTGAAAATGTTCGGTATCGGGGTTTCGATGGCCCAACATCATGCCAACGGATTTACTTTCATGACGAATATTACAGCCGATATCTCTCAATTCCTTAGATAATATATAATAGATAAAAGCTATGCAACCTCGTAAGATAGTCATTGCGATCGACGGTTACGCTTCGTGCGGAAAAAGTACGATGGCCAAAGAGTTGGCACGGAAAATAGGATATGTGTATATCGATAGCGGAGCCATGTATCGGGCGGTAACGTTTTATTGTATCGAACAGGGCCTTTTCGACGGAGGCGTTTTGCAGGTCGATGTTTTGCATCAACGGATCGATGATATAGACATTTCGTTTACTTTGAATCCCGATACCGGCCGGCCGGAAACATTGTTGAATGGCCGGAATGTAGAACGGGAAATTCGTAATATGGCGGTGTCAGATAAGGTAAGTTATGTAGCGGCAGTCGGTTTTGTCAGGAGTAAATTGGTTGCCTTGCAACAAGCATTGGGAAAAGAAAAAGGTATTGTTATGGACGGCAGAGACATCGGAACTGTCGTATTTCCCGATGCCGAGCTTAAAATTTTTCTTACAGCGTCGCCCGAAGTGCGGGCGCGGAGACGGGTCGATGAGCTTCGGGCAAAAGGTCAGGAAGTATCGTTCGATGAGGTGTTGCACAATGTGAAAGAGCGGGATCGTATTGACGAAACTCGCTCTGTCGATCCTTTGCGCAGAGCCGACGATGCCATTTTGCTCGATAATTCTTACATGACATTGGCGCAACAAGACGCATGGCTTATGCAACAATATCGTCGGGCGGCCGGTCTTGAAAAAGAAGAGTGATATGACACGAATAGAGATAGACGAAAATTCGGGTTTTTGTTTTGGTGTTGTCAATGCCATACGTAAGGCCGAAGAAGAGCTGGCGAAGACGGGGCGTCTTTACTGTCTCGGAGACATTGTGCATAACAATAGCGAAGTTGTCCGGTTACAGGAAAAGGGGCTTGTTACGATCGATCACGAAACGTTTGCCCGGTTGCATGATGTGAAAGTACTTTTACGGGCGCACGGTGAGCCGCCCGAGACCTATCGTATAGCACGGGAGAACCGTATAGAAATCATCGATGCCACATGCCCGGTGGTTTTGCAGTTGCAGCGTAAGATCAAACAATCGTATGAGCAGAGCGATCCTGAAAAAGAACAGATTGTTATATACGGAAAACGGGGCCATGCCGAGGTGAACGGATTGGTGGGGCAGACCGACGGCCATGCTGTCGTGATAGAAGGGGTTGAAGATTTCGATCGAATAGATTTTTCAAAGAAAATACGACTTTATTCTCAGACTACGAAATCGGTCGAAGGCCTTCAATCGGTAGTGAATGAAATTACCCGTCGTAACGGGGATCTGCCCCCCGAGTATCATGATACCATTTGCCGGCAGGTCGCAAACCGTATCCCCAATATCCGCAATTTTGTGCGTCGACATGATTTAGTGCTTTTTGTTTGCGGACACAAATCGTCTAATGGAAAAGTCCTTTATGAAGAGTGTCGTAAAGAAAATCCGAACACTTACATGGTCAGTGATGTCGCCGAGATAAATACGGCGTGGCTTCATGGTCGTAGCAGTATAGGTATATGTGGAGCGACATCTACGCCGAAGTGGTTGATGGATCAGGTCGCTCGTTTTATTACGGAATATATAGAAAAAGAAAATTAGCGAGATAAATACTTAGGTTGGGCTGCAAAGTGTTTTGCAGCCCAACCTGTATAAGGGGTTGTGTATTGATAGTTTTGTTTTAGGGATATTTAATGAGCGAGGAGGTTGGTGGGGAA
>OLGD01001058.1_pt1 | contig 46324 bp, 54 predicted proteins | sample 1605311 | NCBI WGS metagenome assembly OLGD01 (sample SAMEA3888917, study PRJEB22519) | human gut metagenome | biome: human gut; feature: human-associated habitat; material: faeces | place: Denmark | collected 2010
ATCTCGGAATACTCGCTGCGGATGTCGTTGAACTCGTCATCCTGCTCCGGGATGTTGATCTGCTTCTTGAACTCGCTGATGCTCGTCCTCTGGTTGATGAAAGAGAACTGGACAAAAATCGAGCTGTCAAAGTAGTTCAGGAAGTCGCACCAGTTCTCGAAGATGGCCGTCTTGTCCTCGTTCTGGGCGAGCTGATAGTTGATGTCGTTGAAACGGATCGTCTTTGTATAAAGACGGCTGTTGACCTTGCAGATGCCGTCGCGGCACATCTCCACATAGGGGATGGTCTGCTGCGCCGATTTGCGGACTTTCTTTGCCTTCTTGTCCTTTTTCTTCTGCAAGACCAGCTTCTTCTTTTCCTCGGCGGAGAGAAGATCGCCGTACACCTTGCCGTTTTTAGTAAGCCGCTTAGGCTCTGCGGCCTTTTTCGTGCTGCTGTGCAATCTGCAATTCCTCCTTCTCTTTGATTTCCTGCTGGATCGCAGCGTATAGGTTGTTCGTGCGGTATGGCCGCACCTTATCCCTCAGAAACATGGACTTGATCACATGGCCGAGGATTTTTTCAGCCGGTTGCCCGTCCTTCTCATAGAGAGCGAAGAAGATAAACGGGAGCATGATGACCACCATCAGCATTGCCGAAGTGGAGATGCCGAGGCTGGGCTTAGTCAGGAAGAAGATCGGGACACCCGCTGCCGCAGCCAGCGCAAAGCAGATGAGCTGCCGCTTTGTCAGGTTGAACATGACCTTCGTCTTGACACGATTCAGGTCCTTCGGAACCGGTACAAACGCCATTGGGAACCTCCTTTCCAAGCGTGATGCTGCACTCGACTTCATTGCCCCATACATCCCAGCCTTCGGTGGACTGGCGGGCGAAAAGTTCGATGCGCGGGACATCGCCCATGAGCTGGACGATGCGGTTGCGGGCTTCCTCCGGTTTCTTGGAGTGCTCTTCGATGTGGCTCATGATGACCTGATGCACACCGGGGCTTGCCCGTTTGGGATGGCCTTTCGTCGCAAGGATGCAGAGTTCAGCATTCGCCCGTGTCCAGTACCCCATGCCCCAAAAGAGGCTGTCGGACACCCGGTTCTGCTTGATCCAGACAAAAGCCGTCGTTTTGTATTCAAATCCCCATGCTTCAAGGACTTGGAACGCCTCCTGCATACAGGGGAAGGTAATCCACATGAAGAGCGCACAGTCTTTTGCTGCAAGCTCTCCAATAGGCAGAGCCTTGATGTCTTCAAGGCTCATGGTCGGGTAATGGCTTTCCGCTGAGCGGCCAAGCCCCTTCTTTGAGTAGACCTTGTACCGCCACGGAGGGTCGGCGTAGATCACGGAGTATTTCTTCAAGCTGACCCTCCTTTCTCAGTGGGCATTGAATAGTGACTTTGCAAGCGAACCTGTCTTGAACAGGGAGAAGCAAAGGATGACCGTATAAGCTGCCACCGAGAATAGCGCCGAGTGGATATTTGCTGCGATGATCATGTTGTTGATGAGCACGGCATAGATCGCAACGCACACCATGATGAGGAAGCCTTGGAATGCCAGCGCGAACAGCCCTTTGAGGTAGTTCGTGCCGATGCTGCCCCATTCGCGGTTGCTCATCGTCGCTATGGGAATGGGCGCGATGCTCACGGTGCAATAAATCTCAATCATACGGCCATAGAGAATGACCGTGATGAGAATGGACATGATCTTGAGGCACAGGCTGATCAGCAGCGTCTCTATGGACAAGCCGAGCAGTTCGCCAATGCCCATCGTTTCCATGCTGGCGCGCATTTGTTCAAGAGTGGATTCGATGTCGATGTTCGTGTCGCCGCTTATGACACCGGCTGCACCGGCTACGACATTCTGACCGATGTCGAAGACCGCCATCACAATGTCAAAGGTATTGGTAACGAGGTAGATCGCCACAGCCGCCTTGAAGAACCACTTGAAGAACATCCATGTGTCCATGTCATGCAAGTTGTTTTTCTCGGTGATCATGGAGATCAGCTCGTAACACAGGACAAAGGTGATGATGATACCAGCGATGGGGACTATCACATTTTCGGATAGTCCCCGGATCATCTGGTATATGCTGCTATCCCATGAAGAGGGCGTTTTGCCTACCTCAGCAGCTATCGTCCCTACCTTGTCGTTGACATCGGTGAACATATTGGTCATGTTGCTTTCAATCCAGCCGATCAGAAGCTCTTTTATGGCTTCTTCGATTTTTTCAAGGATAAATCCCAATATTTCACCACCTTTCGGTTATGCTGGGGTTGCCGGATCAGAACAGGCCAGACAGGAGCGGGATGAGGGTCGTGCCGATGAGTACCACACCACCACCGGCCATCAACTGCTTGATTCCTTGGCTCTTGGCACCGGGATTGTCATTGCCGTACCCCTCCATGAGGTTGACCACGCCCCACACGGCAAGGCCAGCGCCAAGGGCGACAACGAGGGTCTGCAAAACGGTAACTGCCTGATTGATAAATTCCATAAATGACCTCCTTATGTTGGAAATTGATTAAAAATGAAGGGAGAGCGCGGCATTTCGCGCCCTCCCATGCGGACACGCGAACCGGTTATCAGAACAAACCGGACAGCAGGGGAATGAGGGTCGTGCCGATGAGTACCACGCCGCCACCGGCCATCAACTGCTTGATGCCCTGGGACTTGGCACCGGGATTGTCATTGCCGTACCCCTCCATGAGGTTGACCACGCCCCACACGGCAAGGCCAGCGCCAAGGGCGACAACGAGGGTCTGCAAAACGGTAACTGCCTGATTGATAAATTCCATAAATGACCTCCTTATGTTGGAAATTGATTAAAAATGAAGGGAGAGCGCGGCATTTCGCGCCCTCCCATGCGGACACGCGAACCGGTTATCAGAACAAACCGGACAGCAGGGGAATGAGGGTCGTGCCGATGAGTACCACGCCGCCACCGGCCATCAACTGCTTGATGCCCTGGGACTTGGCGCCGGGATTGTCATTGCCGTACCCCTCCATGAGGTTGACCACACCCCACACAGCCAGACCGGCACCGAGGGCAACAACGAGCGTCTGAAGGACCGTAACCGCCTGATTGATAAATTCCATAGAGTGACCTCCTTGATTTTTGAGTGTGAATTATTGAAAATGGGCAAAAAAATAGAAGCCCCGTCATTGTTCTGCTTTGGGCATTGCCCATGCGCAGTGCATGACGGGGCTTCAATCGGCTTCAACCTCTCCCATGTCATAGAGGTCGAAGGTTTGGGTGGGCTTGACTACCAGCTTGTGAGAACGGTATTTCTCGATGTCAAAGGCGTTGCGCTTATCGTAGTCGGACAGCATTTTGTATTTTGGATGCTTCGTAATGTCGTACTTGTCACTGAGAAAAGGTCTCACGCCTCTAAGCTGCAAAATACATTTGCCGCCGTCCATGACAGCGATTTCGTCCTCCGACATGAGCTGCTTGCCGGTCTTCTGATAGTTCAGGCCGTATGAGTTGTTGGTCGAACGGGTTTCTGATGTGTTATATAGGTCGATTGTCTCCTTTCCGAGGATTTCACTGAGTTCCTTCAAAGTGGATTTTTCCTTGCCGCCGAGGAAGAGCGTACAGTCGCAGTTGCCGACAATCGTGTCCGCCGCGTCCTTGTAGATGGTCTTGAGCTGGCTCTGGGACTGCAAGATGATGGATGCTGAGATTTCCCGGCTTCGGATCGTAGCAATCAGTTTGTCGAATTTCGGGATTTGACCGATGTTCGCAAACTCGTCGAGCAGGCAGCGGACATGAACGGGAAGCCGCCCATTGTAGACATCATCCGCCTTATCGCAGAGCAAGTTAAAAAGCTGGGAGTACATAATCGCAACGACAAAGTTGAAGGTATCGTCGGTATCAGAGATAATGACAAACAGCGCCGTCTTGCGGTCGCCGATGCAATCCAGCTCCATCTCGTCGTAACTCATCAGCTCCCGCAGCTCCGCGATGTCAAACGGGGCAAGCCGTGCGCCACAGCTAATCAGGATCGACTTGGCTGTTTTGCCAGCGGCTAACTTATATTTACGGTATTGCTTGACCGCGAAGTGGTCAGGGTCGCGCTCTTCCAGCTCATCGAACATGAGGTCAACGGGATTTTTGAAAGTCTCGTCATCCTCTCTGGCCTCCGAAGCGTTGATCAATTCGAGCAAGGTAGTGAAGTTTTTCTCGTGTTCCGGCGCTTCGTACCAGATATAGCCGATGAGTGCGGTATAGTAGAGCTTTTCTGCCTTGACCCAGAAATCCTCCCCGGACTTATCGCCATCTCCCTTCGTGTTGACGATGATCGTATTGACCAGTTTGAGGATGTCCTTCTCTGACCTGATGTAAGCGAACGGGTTGTAGTGCATGGATTTACGAAAATTTATCGTATTCAGCGACTTGATGATATAGCCGTTTTTCTCAAGCATCTTTCCACATTCGACCAGCACTGTACCCTTGGGATCAGTGACCACATAGGAGCTGTGCATCTGCATCAGGTTGGGCTTCACGAAGAAGCGGGTCTTACCCGAGCCGGAACCACCGATGACAAGGATGTTCTTATTCCTCGCGTACTTCGGCTGCTTCGGACGGCTGTTCATGGTCAGCCCTTCGGTCTGGGTGAGAATGACATTGTTGGAAAAGTCATCATCCATGTAAGGCCGGATGTCTTCCGGTCGTCCCCAACGCGCTGACCCGTATTCCTCCCCTTGGCGGAATTTCTTGCGGTTTTTGCCTTTGATGTAGACGGCCAGCTTGAGCAACGCGCCTCCGGCCACACCAATGAGAAGGTCTACTGGATGAAAGCTGGGGAGCGGATTGGCGAACGCTGCGCCGAAATTGGCAAAGCCGCCGGTGAGCTTGTCGATGAACTCTGTGCCGGGAGCCAGCCGGAAGACTGCCGCCAGCTTATCCACAAAGTAGAAGGCGAACACATACGGGAGATTGAGAAGGACGAGCTTTTTGATGTCGAGTTTCTTTTTCATAGCTCAACGCCCCGATCCTTCGTCTTAACCTTGACCTTCTCCTTGTGCTGGGCTTTAGACTGCTCCCTGCTGCGGGAGAGATTCTGCTTGAGGGATTGCTTTTCTTTCTGCTTGACCGTCTTGGCGGAAAACTCCTTGAACGCCTGAGTCATCACATCCACATCCCGGCCTTTGAAGAAGACGAGATAGCGCGGCGGCTGCTCAGAGGTGTCCTTCTTGAGCGCGTAGTCGATCCCGTACTTGTTCGCTGTACGCTCGAAAGACTTGATATTTCCATCGGTCACTTCGATGTTGCTGATCGCCGCATTCTGCTCGACAAGGTGCTTGATGGACTGCTTGCCCCGGTAGGTCTTGGGCTGAGAGGCTTGCTTTTCGGCCTTTTCAATTTCCTCAATGAATTTGGCGAGCGCCTTTTTCAGCACTTCCGCAGTGATCCTGCCGCCCTTAATGGCAATCGCAACGACTTTGGTATTTACTTCATCCTGCATGGGGACCTCCTTTCTGAGATTTGCGGGGCAATCCTGTCACTAAGGCGGGACACCGTGTAAAATGTGGATCGTGTTTTCATCTCACCCCCTTTAAGTTGATTGAGAATGCTTACGCATCAGCCTTTTCCGTGAAAATCGTAGTTCACGCGGGCTGAATAGTAGTTGTCTATGGTCAGTGAAGCGTTATACAACGCCGTAAGCAGATATGCCCGGATGTTCCGAATGTCGGAAGGGCAATCGTTCATCGCTTGGAGCACATAGTCGATGTGGCCGCTGTCCAGCTTGAGGAAGCGTGACTTAACCACCGGCTGCGGCATATCCTCTCCGTTGATACGGATGGTGGGTCTTGTGGAGCAAACAGCATCCAGCATGATCTCGACAATTTCATTTACCCGGTCAAGGTCATAGTGCCTATCCTGAGAGCGGATGTCGATCTCAAGGTTATCCCGGATCAATTCCCTGTATTGCTCCCGTTCATCCATCCTGTCCATCCCATCAAGATTGATAGATTGATAGTTTCTCAGAGAGTTATTTCTTTCGTTGGTAATTACTTGATTAGTATTTAATTGTGCGGGATTTTCCGTACACGGTTTTCCCGTGAACGGATTATCCGTGTCCGGCTTTTCCGTATGCGGTTTTTCCGTGTCCGGCAAACCCGTCTGCGGCTTCTCGTATATCTCGAAAACCATGCTGCTCATCCGGCCTTTTTCATCCCGTGACTGATGACGGACGAGATACCCTGCGTCCTCAAGCTCCCTGAGAGCTGCCAGAACAGCATCGGGGCCTTCCTTGCAGATCGCCGAAAGACCTTTCGTTGAGAACTGCCAGCCATCGTTGAAGGACAGCATTTTGGAGAGTAGCCCCACGGCCTTGAGGGACAGGGTTTTATCCCTGAGATGGTAATTTGCCATGACCGTGTAGCCACGGTTTTTGTTGACGCGATAGACTGCCATGCGGTTATCCCTCCCTTGCCATCACCGGCTGACAGCGCAGCGTTGACAGCTTCACCGGGGAATAGGGACATTCCTCGAAGACACAGGTTTGATATTTCCAGTAGGGACGATGGAAGCAGCACGACCGGCATTCCGGGCAGATCCCGTCGCATCCGCTGTCATAGTGGTTGTGGCCGGGTACCTCCTTCATGAGGGCTTCAAAGGCTTGCAGCTTACCGGCTGTCATGTAGCTCATTTTGTTTTCTCTCCTTTCCTCGCCGCACCGCCGTCATCTGCAAGAGGCAGATTGTTCCAGCTTTCGGGCAACAAAAAAAGAGGGTTTGCTTCATGCTCCGAATTGGAGAATGAAACAAACCCTCTTAGCTTTTCAGATATTCAGATGATGTCTCGGATGGTATGGATGATGCCGAGCAGCAGCCCGACAATCAGGGCGAGTCCTCCGATAAGACCGCCGATGATGATGTTGAGTGCGAAGATTCCTACTGTGCCGGATATGCCGTAACCGAAGGGGACGAGCCAGAGACACATCCTGCGGATGCCGAATGGGAAGCCGACACAGAGCCACATCAGGAAGTAGTCACATACGCCGTCCGCCATATAGACCGGCTTGAAGAATGCGGCAAGACAAAGGGCAATCAGCAGAGGAAGCAGCACTTCCTTGAGGAAAGTCTTCACATCCTCACCCTCAATCCCTGCAAATCGTCCGTGCGGATGCCGACCAGATACCAGTCCGCAGCCATTTCGATCCGGGTGGGTTTCCACTTGCCCCTGACCATGACATCGAAGCATTCCCCGCAGTGCAGACCGCCGTAGTAGCAGTCAAGGTCAAAGCGAATGTCGTACCGATCCGTTGCGTGGTCATAAACCAAAGTTCCCTGTTTCATGATGGACTCCTTTCGTTGTGGGCAGCGCAACGGGAAGGGCTTATGCAGTGTACCTCCATAGCCACCGCCAGCCGGTTTTGATCCGGTGCGCCGATTGTAGTGCGATTGTTCCTCTTTCAGGTCAAAAAAGAAGGGACTAAGCCAGAATCCCTTGATTTTCAAGGTCTTTCTGATTTAGTCCCATTATCGCACAACAATCCTTTACGATCACGCAATTGACATTTCCCGCTTCGATGTCCCTCATCATCCGCTTAAATTCGGCACGGTCAAAGTTGGAACCGCTTTTCCCGTCGTCCTTGTACTCGTCATAAAGTTCAAATTCCGGATGCGATTTCATAAAGTCATATATCAGTTTTCTCTGATTGCTGATACTGTTGCTTTCGTTTTTGGCTCCCGAAGAGCATGAAAGGTCGTCATCCTCCTTCGATAAACGAAGATAGATGGCAACCCTGAATGTCTGATCTATAATTCTTTTCATAGCGCTACTCCTGTCTGAATTATTCGGTGGCGAATAAACAGCCGGAATTATCGCTGATTTTGTCCGTATCTGATTATATCACAGATAACAGGAAAAATCCAGCCGTTACACTTAAAATCCGCATAGTAATTGTTTCCATTACATTGAAGCGATCATAGAGGTAAAGCTGTCGGTAAGTGTTTTGTCCTTGCCGGCATAAGATACACGGACAACAACATCTCCGACCTTAAAGCAATACGGATCCTTTATCTGCTCAACATAAGACTTCACGCGCTCTTCCAGTGTCAGTTTTTTATCTATCACGACATCTCTGATATCCACCAGTTCAGATAAGTTCTTTTCAGACTGTTCCATAAATCATTACACCTCCATGTGTTTGTCTTTACAACCTGTATTTTTGCCATAATTTACTTGGTATATTCAAAACCAAAATGCTCATTGCCTCCGCCTGCAGCGAACAGATCCACAGAAATTTCATCTCCCCGCCTTCATTGTGGCCGGGCCGCGAGTTACGGGAGTACCATTGTGCCCGACCGGATCATCGCGGTATACGGGAGCCGCCCGTATATCAGTGCAATTGGTTCTGCTCGCCACGCAGACGGATAGCCGCTTCCCGGTTCGGGGATGTAGAGGATAAGCTGTTCAATTTTCAAGGAACTGTATGCACGGGGTGCCTTACACAAGTAAATACGGACAACTTTTTCGCCCTATACACTCGCCGACAAAAAATATCAAAAAAAATGCCGGCTTCAGATATCCCGAAACCGGCATTCGTCTCAAATCGTAAATTTTGAGATATTGAGCGCAATATGTATGAGAATGTACTGCTTCAGATCTTCATCCAAGCGACCATACAAATAGGAATTATGCTCGATCAACGGCATATACAATTCCAGTATGGTCTCTAAATCCCGGTGATTTCCCATAACGGCTCCATGCAGAACCTTTTTGAACTCTGATGCGTTCATTCATCATCACCGCCTTCCATCAGACGAGAGCGCAGCTTTTTCAGTGCGATACACCTTTGATTTCGGACGTACTGCAACGAACAGTTGAGCCTTTTGGCGGTTTCAGCTTCACTCAGGTCTGCCAGAAACAGCAGTTCCATTACCTGCCGACGCTTTAATGGCAGCTCCATAAAAGCCTTTGTCAGACGTTCCTCTTCAAAATCATATGGAGTCTGCATTCTTGTGTTGTTCGACAATAATTCGTGTTGCGCCATATCAAAAAGCTCCGCCTCCGGTATATCCTCATAAGATATGATTTCCGGTCGATTCTCGTATTTTCGCAGGTAATCAATTTTCGCGCGTTTAATTACTGTCTCAAGCCATCGCGTAAACTTTGCCCGCAACTCATCCCGTTCGGAATCTTCCTGTCTGTGGTCCATTTCCATGCCTCCTTTTGGCATGCCACCACAGCAGGGAGAAAACATACCGCTTCACGGCATGCTTTATAGCGATATACGCAACATGCCATGATGGCATGCTGTGAATAAAATAGTGGTTGGTCGTTACGATGATTATCACAGCGATCAGAACATCGGATTCACCTCCTTCCAAAGGGTATAATAAAAAACGACCATACCACACCTCTGTGTGATACAGTCGCTTCATGCGTGAATATAAAACCGATGCCAACGGCTCGGCTATATGTATACTGATATTAAAACAGTTATGCTTCTTCCTTCTGTTAGGGTCTGTTCCTCATCATATGCACTCTCACTTATCCCTATGATTTACTGAACTTTTCAAGTGAATCCAAATAGGTGTTAAACCCTTCACACGCCAGTATCCGTTTTGATACTGGGTATTTTTCAATTCGTTCGGCAATCTCCTTCAGATAGATTTCTTCAGGGTGGGAAAACTCATGAGCCAATAACTGATCCGTAGTCGCATTCAAAGCATTTGCAATACGAACTGTCATATCAAGGCTCGGCTTTACCCGACCGTTTTCGATCTGGCCAATGTGGCTCGATGAGCATCCGCACTTTTCAGCAAGATCCTCCTGCCGGAATCCCTGCGTAACACGGAGCCGCCGAATATTTTGTCCTAAAATCTTGTAGTCCACTGTACATATCTCCTTACATATATTTTAGTGGACTTCACGGAGAAAGTGAAGAGTGCATAAATTGTTTATGCACATCATAAGTGTGATATTCGGATTTTTTCTTAGATTTATCCCACTCTAAAAGTAAATAAGTCTGCTATTGGTACCAGCAGACTCATTTATACTTAATTGAATATGTTCAGATTATCGAGCATTTGGGTTATATCCTCTTCCAAATCCTCGGAAGTTCCACTCATTGAAGTATCCGCTATGGTTTCGGGTGCATAAAGTTCAGATAGTTTCTCCTCCACAATGCTCCGTATCAACCGCTCCATTTGACTGCGGTCGAAGACAGGAGCAACCTTAACCTCTATTTTACTATGACCGGACTGTAACTCCGGATGAGCTTTGATATAATCACTCAATGCCAAAACAATGATTGTACTTTTTCTGTTGCCCAGGTTTTCCAGCAGTTCGCCGACACGAATCTGATCTTCGCTGTCGGCACTGAATTGCAGCGTAAATCTGTATTTTCCGTCTTTTCTCACCGCCTATCACACCGTCCTTTATGCAGGACGATGGGACAGCTGCACTCTGCCAAGCATTTCGTACCCAAGCGCATTGGCATTGGGGGACTCTACAAAGTCTGCCTTCGCAACTAACGGAGATGCCTCCAGAAACGGCCGGAGAAGCAGACTTCCGCCGCCGATGAAAACCGCCGGATTGGAACGCAGATCGACCTGCAGCTCGCGCAGCTGATTGAGAATGTCCTGGGCATGAAGCTTGGTTGCGCCGCAGATCGTTTGCTTAACATCGTCCGGCAAAATCGTATCGTGTCCGGAAAGGACTGCGCTGATATGCTCGTCCTCGATGCGCATATCGTGAAGCGCACCGACTTTTCGGATGATCTCGTTGTTCATGGTGATAATACCGGTTTCAAGCGAACGGCAGAACTGCAGATCAGGCTTGCCGTTTTTCAGGAGCAGCACATCCGTCGTGTAGCCGCCGATGTCGACAACGAACACCCGAAGCATATTAACTACCATGCTGCTTTTCGGAACAACGGCCGCATATGCCTGCGGGAACACCATGACCTTATCGATCATAATGCTGTACGGCTTATCCTTATAAACAAATTTGATAATGCCGTCCCGCTTGAAATACCGAGCGAATTTGTCCTTGAGCACGCCATAATGCTCCGGCGGCAATCCGACCGCCAACTGGATCTGTTCAACAGGGCTGTACCGTCCGGTATCCTCAAGTTCCTTTGCAATGGCAAACAGCGTCAGGATAAAATAGCGCTCGTCCTGCGTTTTGTCGCGCATGTAGCTCAGGCGCTTTCCGCTGGTCGTCCAGTACCGTCCGTCGTATTCCAGGATTTCGTCCGCCATAGGCGGCTTGACGGTATGCTCGGACAGACCGGAAACAAAAGAATGATGGGGCGTTTTGATGGCATAGTTGCCGTGGTCGATTGCAATCAGCATATAAGGTTCCCTCCTATATTTCAGCTTTGGATTTTCATTATCATTACACAGATCAGCACGCGCATTTACAACGGGAATACGCATTGCCAAGCAAAATAAGCACGAAAAAAGGACAAAGCCGAAGCTCTGTCCTTTAGTCTTATGATACATATCGTGAGCAATTAAATCAATTTGTGGTATCCGGTCCCGCAAAAATAATCTCCATCATCTCCCGCGGAGTAACAATAAAGGTTTCTATCGGAAAATGTTTGATATTTCCCGTAACTAAATATGCGTCATCGGTTTTGCGTTCTTCCATGACGACCTCATAAAACACTCGAAATCTCCCTCGGCTAACGGAAGCCCATCTTCCGAAAAGCCTTTAACCGTGCGGGTTTCGGGCATTCGCCCGCCTCAGGCACACCGTGAGTTCTAACAGGTACCCCCATCGCTGCTGTCAGAACTTTTAAATGTTTGGGAGCAATCTGTTTTGGCAACACATTTATTCCTTTCGGATACGGAAGTAAAAAATATCAAGAAGTATGTTCCACAAGCCTTGGCAAGTGTTGAACATCTGATTATTGCCGAAGACGAAAAGCCGATTGCATTTATGGGAACGCAAAACGGACGCTTGGAGATGCTTTTTATCACACCTAAGGAAAGAAGCAAAGGTGTTGGAAAACAGTTGCTTCGATATGGTATCGAAAACTATGGGGTCTATGAAGTAACCGTCAATGAACAAAATCCGCAGGCTGTCGGCTTTTATGAGCATATGGGATTCAAAGCCTATAAGCGGACAGATTCTGATGAACAAGGCAACCCATACCCACTTCTGTATATGAAACGAATGCGATAAGTCTCTGTTTATTAAACTGACTAACCAGTATGAACGGAAATTCTATTAAGGAGCGGCCATTCCGCTCGAAAGCCTGCCCCGCATCAATAGCCATAACGCAAACCCAAGGATGCCATTTTATCATTAGCCGCACACAGACGGACAGGAATAGTTTCAAAGCCTTCTCTCGATTTTTTCGAAAGAAGGCTTTTTTCTGCCGTGTAATTCATGACTTTTTCTTGAAAACCCCGAATAAACCCCCGTTAAGCCTTGTGAAATTTCAAAAAATATGGTATAATATATATTGTAGTATTGTATTTTCGTGAAAACGGAGGGTTTCACTATGGATAACAACCTTGAGCGCTGGTATTCGATGAAAGAAATTATGGAATATTTGGGCGTCAGCCGTGATACCGTTCTTGACTGGATCGAGCGCAGAGAAATGCCCGCCGCCAAAATCGGCAGGCTGTGGAAATTCAAAATCAGCGAAGTTGATGCCTGGATGAAATTCGGCGTTGCGGCGGATAAGTAATCCGTGTTGGGAGACAAGCTATGGGCTTTATAGAATCATATAAGCATCTTGAAAAACTATGCGGCGATATGCTGCAAACTCAGCACGGTATTGCATTCAAAAATGAATATTTAAAGCAAATAGACAACATGTTCAGAGCTTCAGACTATTTGGTTTCTCCTCTTAATACACCTGAAAAATTTATTAACGGCGAATATTTTCTTACACAAGCTCAAGAACAAATCAAAAAAGAGATATTGGATCATATAAACAAACTGAATTGTGACGGATTTTATAGTATAGTCGGAAAGCCCGGCACAGGAAAAACACTGTTGCTTTATGATGTTGCTAAAGAATTATCTAAAATAGATCAAACTGCTGTTATTCATTGTGGAAAATTGTCTTACGGACAAGAAATACTAAAGATAGAAATAAAAAATTTTAACATCATAGCAGCAGGTTACCTTAAATATCATCCAGAAGTAATAGATAATTACCATTATATACTTGTCGATGAATCCCATAGGTTTTATCCTAAACAGTTTGACGATTTGTGCAATCGAGTTAGGAAAGGTAAACAGATCTGCGTTTTTTCCTCTGATCCAGAGCAAGTTCTATCAAGTACTGAAAAACGAAATGCCATTGTCAGCAAAATATCTTCACTCCCTTTACTAGGGAAATATGAGTTATCTGAAAAAATACGAACCAACAAAGAGTTAGCGTCTTTTATTATTTCTGTAAGAAATCTAAACAGAAAGCCACATATTCCTATGAAATACGATAATGTATCATTAGCCTATGCAAATTCAATAGACGAATCGAAAAACATTATTGAATATTATCGAAATAAAGGCTATACATTTATAAATTATTCTAAATCAAATTACAATTACAGCCCCTATACTCAATATGAGGAAGACTTTGATACACATCATGTTATTGGACAAGAATTTGACAATGTTCTTATGTTAATGGACAAGTCTTTCTATTACGATACAAATAATATTTTGCAAGGTATTCCGCACCCAAATCCGGATTATTTATACCCTAATCTTTTTTACCAAGTAATTACTCGAGTTCGAGAGAAGATTGCGCTTGTGGTTGTCGATGCACCAGAGCTATTTGAAAAAATATCATCCATAGTGGATTAAAAGAGGTGAAAATAATGGACCAAGGATACCAGTTATCACTTGATGATATGGAAAAACAAATAATAGTACAATCCCAACCTAATAGGACAGCATACATAGATGAGTGTGGTAGTTTTGGCTTTGATTTCACCACTGAAGGAGCATCAAAATATTATATTTTGTGTGCTGTAGTTGTTGAAGAAACAAAAATCGCAGAATTGCATAATGCAATCAATGAAATAAAGAAAAATAACGGTTTTGCAAACACAGAATTAAAGTCAAGTAAGATAGGCAGTGATAATAAAAGACGTACCCGTATTATTTCTCAATTATTGCCAATAGAATTTCGTATTGTACTTTTCATTGCAAATAAACAAGAATTTATAAACGGGACTCCTCTTACTGAGTACAAAAAATCTTTTATAAAGTTTTTACATCAAAGACTTTATGACATGTTATATCATGTATATCCAAAATTGAAGATTCTTGAGGATGAAACTGGAACAACAGAATTTCAGGAGTCATTCAAAAAATATGTTGCTGAAAGAAGACCACAGTACAATCTTCTCAATGAATATGATTTTGATTATTGTGATAGCAAAGACAACATACTTGTTCAGCTCGCAGATTTTATAGGTGGATCCATTAATCGTTTCTTAACAGATCCCAATGTTCCAAATTATTATGAAATGTTGCGGGGCAAAATAATGGCTTTCGATGAGTTCCCGAATAAAAAAGAGCCTTATTGGGGAACAACAACTCCTGAAGAATGTAATTTTGACAAAGACATTTATGCTTTATCGGTAAAATGCGCATCGGACTTTATTACAAAGAATGAAGAGATAGAGACAGATGAAAAACGAGCGCAAGTAGCATTTCTTCGATACCTACTTTTCTACGTACAAAATGTTGATCCCACACGATATATTTATTCTAACCAAATTATAACAATTCTGAGGGAATATACAAAACAAAAAATAAGTCGAAATTTTCTTTATCGAAAAGTGATAGCGCCTTTAAGAGATGACGGAGTTATAATTGCTAGTAGCTCACACGGTTATAAAATCCCAATATCTGTTGAAGATATTAAAACATATCTAAACTCTACACATACAATTGTTTCTCCTATGCTACACAGAATAGGGATTTGTCGTATGCTTATTCAACAACAAACGGGTAATAAGTTGGATGTATTAGAAGATCCTGCATTTAGCAGATATAAAAAATATTTTGATTAAAAACTGAAGCAGGTATGGTAGTCACTCTCTCGTGCCTGATGCCATTATATGTAGATAAGTTTGCTGCCTTGAGTTGTTTGGTAACGCTTTCTATTTTGGTATATTCAAAGAAAGAGAGTTTGTGTCTGCACCTCAATGTCGGCAAGGAGGAAATGAACTTTGGCAGAAGTGAACAGATTATATTTTAAACAGACTTTATTATATTATGAAATCCTCTGCAACGACAGCGACATAACTGAGTCGGTGTATGATAGCCGCTGTCTTATTTTTGGCTGTTCTGTTTTTCGCAAGAATCACCTGACCAAAGTGAAAATTCGCTGAATTTTCACTTTGCACTGAGAATAAACCCTTGCCATTTTCGTAAAAACACTGTATATTACAAAACCCTCACGCACGGTTCATTCAAAGCCGTGCGTGAGGTTTTCAGTTATCATACGGTATTCTGAAATAATCCAGGTATTTCTTGAATGTATCCTGCGCCGACAGGCAGGTGTCGGTCAGGTATCCTTTTTCCCGGTCCCACTCCTGCAGTCCGCGGTAATAGAACATTTTTATGCTGTCCTCAATAATAAACGGCACGATGTTGTGTTTCAAACATTCCTTGAACATAATCAGCCGCCCGACACGCCCGTTGCCGTCCTGGAATGGATGGATGCGCTCAAATCGCACATGAAACGCAAGGATATCTTCAAGCGCCACTGTTTCCTTGCCGTTATACTCATCGAGCAGCCTTTTCATCTCTGCCGACACTTCCTCGGGCAAGGTCGTTTCCCGCCCGCCGACCTCATTCGGCAGCTTTTTGTATTCGCCGACGGCAAACCAGTCTTTCCTTGCGTCGCTTGTTCCGGTTTTCAGGATAAAATGCAGATGTTTGATAAATTTCTCGCTGAGCTGCGATTTTGCGCATTCGATGACCTCGTCGATACAGCGGAAGTGATTGGCGGTTTCGATGATATCGTCCACCCGCACGCCTTCCTCGGTGATGCCGACGGTGTTTGTTTCAAAAATAAAGCGCGTCTGCTCGTGGGTCAGGCGGCTGCCCTCCATGTGATTGGAATTATAGGTCAGTTCCACTTGCACTTTATGGTAAATTCCGCCGTGGATCCGGCTGCGCTTTTCCTCTTTGAGAATATCAGCCAAAGTCTGCAGCGCGGGTTTGCTTTTATTGCTCCGTTCGGGCTTCTCGGCGTTTTCGGGAATGTTCCAGGTCTTGCCCGTCAGAAAAGCGCCCGGGACACGGCCTGCCGCGCAGTAGTTGCGGACGCTGCGCTCGGAGGTGTTCCAAAGCGCCGCTATCTCTTTCACAGATAAATATTTCATCATTTTGCCCTCCGAAATTACTATCATCAGTATACCACATTATCGGCAAAAAATCAATCGTTCTAAATCTGCTTTCACTTATATTTTTGCCGATAACGGCAGTTTTGATTCCACCCCCCTGCATTTTCCTACACGACTTTTGGTGCGGTTCGGCATAACCGGTGCTTTTCACGCACTGCCAAAAGCGTGATTTTGGGGCGAAAAAGTGCTCGGTTCTATCAAAAATTCTAATAGGCTTTTCCGAAAATCCGTTAGAACTCGGCGAAATCGGAGGAGACTCTCGGACTCGGATTTTCACTGCATTTTCAATGCGAATAGGTGCGAAAAGCCTTGAAAACATGGCCTTTTCGGGGTTCTTTCATCTGCCGTTATCTTCCGTCAAATTCCGCCAAGTTCGGTTTTTACCACTTGACTCGGTCTTTGGGATCCGGAAGAGCAATTTCTAAACTGTCCGCTTCGACACACAGACCTGCACTTTCAATCGCTTCTATCACATCATTTATGATTTCAGCCGGAAAATGAAACATTGGTCGGGCAAGCACATCACGATACACTTTGAGTATGCTGCTGTTGAAAACGGGAATGATAGTACCGTCAAAAGCGAGAAGAGCGACGAAGATGTTTCTTCGCCGCTCCCACTTATTTTGATTGCTTTTTCCGAAAAAGATACTCCCAGATATAATCGTCAAGCCCTTTATAAGCCGGATCCCACAGATAGGTACCATACCGGAAACCCATATCACCGAGCAGCTGCAGAAGATTGTTATATCCATTCTGCACATGATGATTGGTGGCGAAATCCATATCGAAAGCCGTTTTGATTTCGGTCAATCCCTCGCTGCGCAGTTCTGTCAGAATCATTTCAAGCTGTGTCAGGGTATTCACACCCGGAACGGCCAGCACCGTCAGACCGGTAAGAGCGTTTATTACATCCGCTTTCATCGGTCCTTCTGTCAGAACAAGCATCGGGCGTACAGGACCGGACAAATGCGTCCATCCCCCGGCTTTACAGCCGTCTTTTTTCTCGGTACTGGAAACCCATCGGAATTTGCGTTTTTCTACATTGTCCCGACGGATCTGCAAGCCCTGAATTCTCCCGAAGCGGTCACGCACGGGAATCAGGATGCCGCGTTTCTCATGGATAAATGTCCATGCACCGCTGTCATCCCGATAAAATCCGGGCACACCGGCAAGGTACATTCCGTCAGACTGCAACTGTTTTGCAATCTGCGTCATACCGACGACCGGCGTTGTTTTATATCCGAGCCTTTCGATATCCGCATCTGTCAGGCCGCGTCCGAATAAGTTTTCCCTGTGATCAGAGGCCAGTGTGAGTTTGGAAAGCAATGCACTATAGGTTGCATGGCGTGCGTCGATGTCCGTTAATGGGCATTCCGTATCCGCTTTCGGCAGAATTTTCTGCCGCGGGCGCGAAGCATTCTCAGGTACTCCCAATTGTGCCAAAATCGCTTTGCGGACTTCGTCGCGCGGAATGCCGGTATATAACGCATATAAATCGAATATTCCGCCGGAAGCACCGCAGCGCGGGCAACGAAAAACTTCCTTTTTCAAGTTGATATTCAAATGCTTTTTCCGCGGGTTCTCGTCACAGCATGGACACTGTACATAGTACGAGCTTTGACCGGACGAGGGATACGGTATCCCAAGCAGCGAGATAATATCCCACATATGAATCTTTTCCATACAACCTCCTTTCCGGGGACGGCAGGCTTTCTGCCGCCCCCGAATTCATTCTGCTTCACGCCGAAGCTTTCTGTTGTGCATATTCGCAGATCAGCTTTGCTGCATTCCGAATTTCCTCGCCGCCCGTAAACTTTGTTGCACACCACTGGATCGCCTTCGGATCCATCTGCAACACATCCCCCAGCGTCTTTCCGCCGTACTTGGTTATCGGGCAGGGGACACGCATGGCCTGTTCGACCTTTTCTTCAAAGGTGAGTTCTCTTTGCGGCGGCGCCGTTGGCTCTACGGTATATTCTTCTTCCGTTTCCGAATCGGGTGTAACAGTAGAGCTTTCGTGTGGTGTGCTGCCGCCTGCCTGAGCGCCGTTGCCGTTCAGCTCATCCGTGGCAGTATCTTCAAACTCATCACCTGCCATAGCAAACTGCAAACCGAAGCCGGCGTTACGCAGTGCAATGCCGACGGCTGCCGTCTGCGCCCATTCACGGGGCGAAACAGAAGGTTTGTCTGCCAGGTATCCGCGAGAGGCTGTTGCCTCGGCAAGATAGCATTCCGCACCGTCCTTGTAGCTTGGGTATACCTTAGCTGTTGCTACAAAGCAATCCTTTCCGGGTGATACCGTAATGGCAATACGCCCTTCGGGATACTTCATACGAAACCACGCCATCTGGATCATAACCGGGAGGCGCTTGCGCACCTCACCGGTTTCCAGGTCGGTATAATCTACCGCAAACGGTGTCGGATCGAATCCCTCCACCTCGTTGATTCCTTCGATTTTGGCAAGCATAGCCGCCTTATCATTCGAGTTGTTCTGACTCATTAGAAAGCCTCCTTAGAAATTGATATAGGTGTTGCGATACTGCATCCAGACAGGCAGAATCGTCTTAATATAATTGTTGATGCAGGTTTTGTACTGTTCCTGCGTAGATGCGCTAAAGCTGGAGAAACGCTTGCGACCGTCCTGCGCTACCTGCGTAAAGGACTGCAGGGCAGTTTCACGCTTTTTCTGTCCCTCGGCATCTGTTTTGGGACCGAACTTGCGCTCGTTCAGCGTAAAGCGCACATAGGCATCTACAAGCTGAAAATGGAATCCCATAGATTTGGCGTCCATCGTGACCGGCGCGGATTTGCACAGGCTCTCAAAAGTCTCCAGCACACAAATGCGATAGTTCAGCTCCTGCATGATCAGCACCTGATCAAGCGGTAAGCTGTTTGCCGCGATCTGCTCACGAATCTCATTCTGCCGTTTCCGATACTGTTCCAAAATTGTTGCCATAACAATTGTCTCCTTCGTTTTTGATTCCATACTCTTTTTCCGCTTCCGCTTTTGTCAGTCCGATAATGACACCGAAGGCGCGGATAAAATCTTCTCTGGCTACACGCAAAGTTGCACCATCCTCGTATTCAAGGATAACTTTGTCATCTTCGTAGCTCCACTTTTCAAGCCAGGGTTCGTGTTTCATAGCTATCTCCTTTCATTGCATAGCGGCCTGCAGGCGTTTTGCCAAACAGGTGCCGCGTTTTTCTGTGTCGGTTTTCTTGATCGCCATACACAATGCACGGCGCTCGCCGACAATGATGACATTTTCTTTGCCGCGGGTAATGGCGGTATACACCAGAGGCCGTGTCAGCATGACATAGTGGGCGCATTGCAGGTTGATGATCACAGACCTGTACTCCGAGCCTTGCGACTTATGGATGGTAGAAGCATAACCCAGGTCGAGCATATCGAGCTGACTCGTGTCATACTCTGCCGTTCGTCCGTCTCCGAAATCGATCGTGACGGTCGTTTCATCACCGGCTTTGCAGATTTTTGTGATGTACCCGATGTCGCCGTTGCTGATTTCATCGCAGTTTTTGATCTGCATTACCTTGTCACCGCAGCGAAACCTTCTCGTTCCGTGAACAACCTCAGCTTTGTCCGGCGCCGGAGGATTGATTTTCTCCCGCAGCAGCTCATTGAGCGCATTGACACCGGTTTCGGTTTTCTGCCGATACGGTGAGAGTAGAGCTACATTGTCCACGCCGTACTTGGCAGTTTCCTGCAAGTACAGCTCCACGATTCTTTCTGCTGACTTGGGAATACTCGCCGAGTCATAAAACTGAAAGTCGCTGCCATACTCCAGACTCATATTCCCGTGGCGAATCAATTTTGCATTGGTCGCTATCCGGCTGCCTGCCGTTTGGCGAAAAATCTTATCCAGCTTCACGACAGGGATGGTGCCGCTTGCGATCATCTCGCTCAGCACCGCCCCGGGTCCGACAGACGGCAACTGGTCTGCATCTCCGATAAGGATCAACTGACTGCCCGGTTTTACAGAGTCAAACAGATCTCCGGCAAGGTAGATATCCAGCATAGACACCTCATCGACCAGAATCAGGTCGGCATCCAGCGTTTCAGGATCACCGTATTCTCCGTCTTCGCCGGCAATCAACCCCAAAGCCTTATGAACTGTAGAGGCCGGGAAGCCGGTTGACTGCTCCATACGCCTTGCGGCACGCCCGGTCGGTGCACAACACACAATTTCCTTGGAGGGATGATTGCGGCTATAGATGCCGAGCAAAGCTTTTTGCAGCATCGTCTTGCCGGTACCGGGGCCGCCGGTGATAATGCAAAGGCCGCTTGTGAGCGCCGTTTTGATTGCCTGCCGCTGTTCAGGAGCCAGGCGCACCTTCAAACGGCTTTCCTCACGGTCGAGCTCATGATCCAAATCACCATAGGTGCAGGGATTTTGATGGCGGATCTGATATCGGATCAAGTTGGCAAGCTTTTCTTCGGCTTTTGCCGTCTTTTCCCGATAAACACAGCTTTCATAGGTCCGCATTCTGCCATCAAGGATAAGACGATTGGCACGGGCTGCGATCATTTGATCCGTAAGCTCCAGCGTCTCCAAAGTCTTTTGACAGGCTGCAATGAAGCCGTCCCGTTCCATACACAGATTTCCGTAGCCTTCCGCATCAGTCAGTGTGTAGAGGATACCCTCATCCACACGTTCGGGCGACAGTCTGTCGATCCCCATACTCATGGCGATCTTATCTGCCGTCTTGAAGCCCACGCCGGCCATTTCGCAGAGCTTATACGGATGGTTCTTTACGATATCCATCGTTTGTTCTCCGTATTCTTTGTAGAGCTTTACGGCACGGTTCGGCGTGATCCCGTGCGGCGACAGAAAGGCTACCACATCACGGGCACCGCGGTTGGCGAGGTAGGAATCGCAGATTTTTTTGAGTTTATTCTGACTGATACCGGAGATGGTCAAAAGCTTTTCCGGCTTTTTGTCCAGCACCTCCAGTGCCATATTCCCAAATGCATCATAGATACGCTCCGCCATTTTCGGACCGATGCCTTTGATCTGCCCGGACGAGAGATAGGTGATGATGCCTTCCCGGGTCGGAATGATCTGCTCCTCGTATCCCTCAACATCATACTGAATGCCGTATTTGGGATCCTTGCGCCAGTGCCCACGCATTTCATAGCGCATATTACCCGCAGTAGGCAGGCAGTACCCAACGGCCTTGATTTGTGTAATGGTGTTGCCGCTGCTATCCTTCAGTTTCTCGCACGGACGGTAAAGCGCGATCATAAAGCTTGCCGCATCCGCCGCGCCGGTACCGGAAGGATAGATCATTTTTTCAAATTGGCATAACAATGTCATTACTCCTTTCGCTTTGTTCCGGAAAACAAAGAACTCCCGAAAACACAGCGAAACACTGCTTCTCAGGAGTTCTTTGTGATACGGCATAGTCATTTGAACAGTGCTGCATTCCCCAGATAGGATTCGGGCTCCGTAAAAGCCATCGGAAAGTTTTCACGATCTAGCTTTACGGATTTCTTATTCCCGTTGTTTTGTGTGACGAGCTTCTGCACCTCCGGATACAAGCCTTCGTCAAATACCGTAATCGGCATACGAAGCAAAGCCGCCTTGACGATCTCGCCGCGCATACCGTTGCTGAGCCTATTTCCGCATACGAGCATAACATCGCTTTGCTCCAGGATCTCCAGACCGAATCGAAGCGCAATGGCTCTTTCGGCAGGGATCTCATCGCAAAGCAAAAGCGGCAGATACGCATGAGGTGCTACGGCGTTCATGTTCATTTTCTTGTTTGCGTAGGACATGTACGCTCTTGCCGTGCGCAGGTTATTTTCGCGCTGCTCGCGGGTGTCCGCCCGGAAGGGGGAGCATATATAGGCTCTCTTGCGGCAGCGATCGGCGGAAGCCAATTGATACATCAGCTCCTGCTGCCAGTATTGGTGATAGATATTGTCCATAGTAGGACTCCTTTCTTAAAGTGGTTGTACACTGACCTTGACCTTACGGCTCTGTGTAGTCTTCATTACATCCGGCAGAATCGTCGGATACTTTGCCTTCAGGACATTGGAATCAGGTCGTGTAGTGGATTTGGTCACGAAATCAATGAGAAGCTTATCCGATGTCGTCGTAAGGACGCCATGCTCATGCTCCTTCATGATTTCGGCAATTCGCACGCTGTGTGCTTCGATCTCCTTTTCATAAGTTTTGATTTCACGGTTGCACTCCGTGATCTTGCCCTGCAACAGAGCGATCCGACGCAGTGCGTTTTCCTGTTTGGAAGAAAATTCAATGGTCGGCAGCCCAGACTGACTTTCTCCGTAGATACGGGCCAGCGATTCAAGCGCCAATTGCGGCGCTACGCCGGACATTGTAGGCGGCTTATCGTGTTCCAGACTCCATATCCATTCGTCGAGACGCTCAAAAATCATATCTTCCTTGGCTTTGTCCCGGGTAATATCCGGAATCGCAAGGTCGTTGTCCGGGTTGTTTCCCCAGATTGCGGAGAACGAACCGATGTTGACATCGGCAACAGCCAGGTAAAAACGCAGCTGCAATTCATAGTACAAAGGAATGGCACCATCGTCCCACTCGCTTGCTTTATGATAGGTGCAGCTCTTGCACTCCAGGATACCGGGCTCTCCGTCAGTGGCACGCTCAAAACGCCGATCGAAGTTGGCAAGCGCATATGGATGGTCTGCGTGTTGGTACAGGTTCGTGTCCTCATACACACGGTTGCCGGTTTTCTTGGCATACCAATGCGCTGCGATAGGTTCAAGTAAATGCCCCATCTCAAGCTGATTGGCGTTGCTTTTTGCCGGAGGCTTCATCCTCCCCTTTTTGATCATCCACAGTTCCAGCGGCGTTGTCCATGGGGAGACCCCGAAGACGGCTGCCACATCACTGCCGCCGACCGTATACGGGATTTTGCCGGACGGTCCGTGCATACGGGCCGCCAGCCACTGGGCGTTGGTCATCCTAGCTGTATCGCATAGGATATTCGGTGCCGCCATCAGTAGCTCACCGCCTTTGCCAAATCAAAATCATTCCATTTGAGTGTGAGCGCACGCGCCATATTTTCCTCGACAACAAAGAGTTTGCTTTCGGGAAACTTATCCGTTTTGAGAATAAACGGGATCTCCTGCATGGCAAGAAACACATCGTGTGCCGTGGCAGGGCCTCCGCCGTAAGACATCTCAAACATAGCGATTGCTTCGACTGCTGCCTTTTTAGGAAGGCTGAGCTTTTTACACACCCGCGTCATGGCGTTGATCGGAAAATCCAGATGGATCTCCATCAGCGTCTGCAGCTTTGCGATGCTGTCCCCGAACTGCGCAAACAGTTGATCCAACGCCGTATCAAAGTCAGCGACCTTGGACTGATGCCGGTGATCTACGGCTACGCAGCCGCCGATATGGATAGAGTGTCTGCCGTTCATTAAAAGCGCAGAGACCTTTGCCGAGGCGACACCAGTATCCGATGTCATAAAGCGGATGCCCGGCATCAGTTTAGACGCCATTGTCGCTTTCCCTTGGGCAGCCAGCACCTTTGCATAGGTACCGAGCAGGTCTTCCTTCTGGTCAGGCATTCGCCATGAGGCACTGACCAGGGAATGGTCACAGTATCCGGACTCAAACTCGTTCCCGGAGAACCGTGCATCGAGCTTTGCCTGCAGAACTTTCAGCAGTTCGTCGATCGGAAGGACGGAATAATCCACCTCATCACCGGAGTGAACGGCGGAGATTTTTTCGTCCCGGATCAGCAAGAGCGCATCCGCCGAATACAGCTTCAGGCATTCGTTGAGCACTTCGGCCAATACCTCGCGGCTGAGTTTGGGGAGCGCAGTGCCTCCGATCTTTGCTCTGTCGAGCAGGCTTTTGTAGGCTGTCATACGGACCGGATAGAGTTCTCCGTTTACGCGCATAGCAAGCCTGAGATTTTCTGCCGTATCCTTTACGGCTTCCTGTGATGTTCCTGCGGCAAACGCCGGCAAATTACCGATGAGAGGCGAGGACTCGCCGAGAGGTTCCACCTGCAGGTCTGCGACCTTGCAGCGGATCCAGCGGCTGTTTTTTGCCTGCTCCTCATGATAATTCAGCAGCATCGGGTAGGAACTGAACAGCGTATAATAGCTGTCCTGGCATGGGTTTTGCATAATGAAATGCTCCTTTCTTTGATTTTGACGGCAGTGCCGCCTTGATATATGACAAAAGCCAGCACCCCCGAAGGACTGCTGGCTTTATGCCCGAATGAATTGGCCGGAAACAAAAAGTGCCATTTGCAATAACGCAAATGACACTGTGATAACTCTGTTAAACTATGCTTGGATCAGAACCAAACTTGATACTTACATAGATAGTATAACAGAAAACTTCGCAATAGTCAATCCATTCGCCGAAAAAGAACATGTTCAATGCAAAATATTTTATATTCATCCCGCTGACTTTTATATCTGATCTCCTTGAATTGCCGCTTGTTCCTTTCTTCCGGAATGAAATATTTCATTGCCCGATTTACGAAAAAACTCATTCAAGTGAGTATACGCAAAAAATGCATTTTACAGCGTTCTCAGTAAAAATGCCATATACAACGGAAGCGTCAGCACCTGTCCGGCGCGGCCGACATTGTAATCGCCCAGCTTGATAGCACTGTTTACGTGGTATTTTTCCGGATGGTTCAGAATCGTCTTTGTGCTCTTGACGTTGCCGGTTGCCGCCTTTACCTCCACGAGCGTACACTCACCCTTGTAGCGAATCACAAAATCCACCTCCAAACCGGAATCCTTGTGGAAATAATAGAGCTTCCGTCCCATCTTTGCGAAAACATCAGCAATCAGGTTTTCAAAGATAGCGCCTTTGTAGCCGTGGAGATTTCCCTGCAGGATGTCATACTGTGTGCCGTCCTCCAGCATACTCACAAACAGCCCCATATCGCGCATATACACCTTGAAGGTGTCCTCCTCGGCGTTGCCATCCAGCGGCAACTCGGTAATGGAGAGATTATAGCAGCGGGAGATGATCCCCGCATCCTCAATCCATTGCAGGCTTCCGGCATATTTTGCAGCGGTGGAACCTTTTCGTACAACAGAATACTGGAATTTTTTATTTTCCTTAGCCAACTGACGTGGGATAGATTGGAAGCACTCTTTGATGTGGGACTTATCCTTCTTTCCCGCATATTTCACCATGTCGTCCTCATAAGAACGCACTATATCACGCTGGATGCGCAGTACCTCATCCATATGCTTGCTGTCAACAAATGTCTGTACCGCTTCAGGCATTCCGCCGACGACGGCATATTGCAGCAGAAGCTGTTTCATGCGGCTGTGCAACGCATCCGGTACCGCCGTCTCCGTATCCAATGCTTTTTGCAGCATATCAATGACCGGCTCGGATATACCGTTTGCCCACAGAAATTCCTCAAAATCCAGTGGGTACATATCGATCACGGTTTCCGAACCTACGGGAACCGATTTCGGCTCCTTGCCATAGCCTTTCACACCGAGCAGAGAGCCGGTGCCGATTACATCGTACCGACCGTCGATCCGAAAGAACTTCAACGCGGTTCGCGCCTCGGGGCAATCCTGTATCTCGTCCAGCACCAGAACGGTCTCTCCGGCCTCAAATACTGCTTCTTTCCCAAGAAGTGCAGAAAGGAGCATTACGATATTATCAATATCCAGTGACCCGGCAAAAACGGAAGCATAGTCCGGATTCTCAAAGAAATTCAGATAGACCACATGCTTGTAATTATTCTTGGCAAACTCCAGCACGGAAAAAGTTTTGCCGCACTGTCTGCACCCTTTGACGATCAGCGGCTTGCGCCCCGGCGTGTTTTTCCATTCAGCTAACCGCTTTTCTATTTTTCGCTTCAGCATTGCATTTTCCTCCGGATTATTTTCTGACTTCGCACATAGTATACCACAAGTCTAAAACTTTTTCAAGGGACTTTTGCAGCAAACCATCAACTTTTTCAAGCGACTTTTTGCGACAAAGTGCAACTTTTTGAAGTGGCAGAGCGAGTAAGGGGTAAGGTGGCTGCGGTAAATTGAAATCTCAATCTATCCTTACACATCGGGGAATTCGATTTTCCCCGTCTTTTCTTCCTGTTCCAAAAGCGAATACAGCATATGCGTACTGTAGTGCCAAACTTTCGTATCCTCCTGCTCAAGGATGGCATACAACTCTGAATTAAACAACTTCGTGATTGCAGCATTTTCAGATATGTTTTCCTTTTCCGCAATCATCTCTACAAGGTCAGCGCTAATGTATGGCATGATTGCTGCAAATTGATTCGGGTTCATATATTGCCTCCTCTGTTTTGATAAAACAGATAAATAGAAAGTATCATAGCACTTCTATATAGGTTCTGATTTTATCTTCTATTCCAAATAGCTTCCCGTATTTCAACAGTTTCCGATTGTTATGCTTAGCCTTGAAATAATCCCTGATGGCCTGCGTATATAGCTGCATATCTATCTGCTCCTTATTACGGATCAAATCACAAAGGCATCGCTCTTTATCATATAATTTTATTTCTGCACCCTGTGGTGAGTGCGTCTGTGTGATACCAATCTCATAGACATCTCTCGGCAAATAGTGGCATCGCAAATTCGGATTATCTCGTTTCAATATAGAGATGTTTTTATCCCTGGGAACGGTAATATCATATATGTGTGGCGTTCGATCTGAAAGCCTCCATAGGTACAGAGCCGTACCGTAAGAGAAAACAGCATCACGGCACTGCCCCTGAAGCAATGCATATTCGTCCGGCATGCCATCTGCAAGCACATATAGTCCTTTGCGTACCTGCTCCAACTTCCCGGCATCGGTATATTTGCGCAGCATAGGTCTGCTGATGCCAAGCGCCTCAACCTGCGCTGTCCGAACAAATCCGTTGTTTGCCTCAACTAATTCATTTATTCGTGTCCAAATCTGATCCATGGTACACACCTTCCTGCAAAGGCATTTACATTCTTACTTAATATTATATTAAACATCAGTAAAAATGTAAATGCCTTTTTCGAATACTAGTGTGTCCAAATTGCAAACTTCTATGCAAAAAGGGATGCCACCGAAGTGACATCCCTCCCATAACGGTTATTATGCTGCGTTCCTGTTCAATGACCACAAGCCTCGCCTGTCGTGAGTGAAGTGCATGGGATTGATCTGCAGCGTTTGGCGGATTTTTTCTTTCCACCATTTGTTTGCCTGTGCCTTTTTATGCGGTTCGATCTGTTCATAGAGAAAGGAAAGAGCCACCGGCTCCTTGCATTGCTCCAAAACTGCCGCAACCACATCACGCCAGGTTGCTCCCGGCATATCACGGATATCTACTGTCGAACTCTGTGTCTTCAGAATCGGAATGAGTACAGGAGAGTCCTTGCGAACGATCATAACATACTCATGATCACCTGCTGCCCATCGTTTTGTTATATCTTGATGTGTTTATACCCGAATATGTCGCTTGACTACACCGGTCAGCTTCGTGGGCAATTGATTTAAGTCAGTAATATCGAGGAAGGAATCTCCGTAAATCCGCTCAATATTCTGCTTATCGTTGCCGATTGCGGCGGCAACAAAGAGTATGCCTTTGCGCTGATATTCCTGCTTGATTCCGCGCAGATCCTCCTCAGCGGCCGTGCCGCAGTAACCGGTATCGGCAGGTTGCCCGTCTGATACCAGGATAAGAAGCTTTACAGCCTCGGATCGCTTGGAAAGCGCCTCCGCCACATAGCGTAGTGCCGCTCCGTCGCGGTTGCTGCCGCGGGCGCTGATATCCATCAGCCTGTACTTATCGTCATTGTCAAAACCATTGAACTCGGCATAGGAGTAAAGCTCGACCGAATTTTTCCCATCATAGTAATCGGTCGAATGACCGTATATCATAATTGGGATCTCAAGGCTTTCACAAAAGTCGTACAGGATGATGGCTGCCGCTCTGGCATAAGTGCAGCGGTCGCAAGAACACATGGAACCGGACTCATCCAAAAGAAGTCCCACAGCAAGCTCTGGAATTTCATTGGGCAGGTTGTTCTTATAGAACACCTTGCCGTCATTCCGGCATAAAGCATGTGCATCCAGACGCCGCCCCATAATAAGGCCGGTCTGTTTGCCGCCGCGCCGGTTCTCCTTGAGTTGTCGCAGGAGACTTTTCTGAAGTTGCCGGGAAATGCTGATGAGAGGATTGCAGATCGCATCGTATTGTTCCACAAGCTCCGGATCAACGGATGCAATGCGGTTCACACGGATATTGACGCCGCTGTGGATATCTCCATAGGAAATACTCTGTGCAGCTTCATTCAGTTCCCGTATGCGTTCGCTCTCCAACTCCTCGCAGGCAGCCTTTTCCGCCATATTGTCCAGAATCCGTTCGACATCCGAGGCCGCACGATCATATTGCTCGCGCTGATACTCGGAATTTTTCGTAACGGAACCGCCGACAGGGGCGCTGACACCGTCTGTCTGTTGGTGCGGAATTCTTCCTTTTTCGGATTCCGAGGTTTCCTGCTTTCCGGAGCCGGAACCTCCGCCACCGGGTTGAGCATTTTCAGAATCATCTGATTGATTCGAGGCTCCTCCAGACCCAGATGCGTATTTGTTGTTTTCTGACTCAGTCTGGGGAGAAGCGTTTTCACCGTCAGACCCACTTTCAGAAGCATCGGACCGTGTTTCCGCCCTTGCTTCAGCAGTCGCTGATTTGCCGGTGCTGCCGGATGCCTCCGGAACAGGGACACTGGTTCCGTTGCCGACTTCGGATGTGCCCGCAATGGAGCTTAGAATCTCAGAGAGCGTTTCGACCACAGTGATTGTGCCGCCTGCGGCTTCCACTTCTTCCTGACGCTCTTTGCAAACCTCGCAGAAATCCTGAATGTACTCCCAGCAACGGATCATTACGGTGTTGACGGCATTCCAGCGCTCCTTACCGGAACGGTTCATCAGGGCCTCGTCAATGTCATCGATCAGGCCGAATACCGTCTTTACGCGCTCGTCTGTTTTCGGCTCGTCACCGTATTTGATCCGCCCGAATTTGGCGTAAGACAGCATGATCTGCAGGATACTTTCAAGAATATGCCTGCCGTCGTCCGTCTCCTTGGCGATCAACTCCGTCACCGTATCGATCTCGTCAAAATGACGCTCACGCAGAGTTTCCAAACCGTAGCCGAGTGTACCGGGGAAGCTGTTCAGCATCCGGTTTTCGATGTACCCGTCTTCAATGATATTGGCAATGTTCGCTGCGATCTGGTGGACCATCTGCAGATTCTTCGGATCCTCCTTGACATATTCCCAGAACGCTTTTTCGTTCCGGGCATCCGCCGCCAGCCGGAAAGCCGGCGGGCGAGGATACCATTTGAAGCTGTCCAGATAGTTGTGATAAGTCTGGGCAGAAAGAAAATCGGTAAAGAGCACATGCCCCAGCTCATGTGCAAACATACCGCACACGAGCTGATACCGATTCTCGCGTCCTTTGACCTTGGTCACCAACGGATGCCCCGTGTTGATACGGATCTGCATATTGTCCGTTGCCGCCGTGAAGGCATCCTTTGGTTTCCAGTACAGGTTCACACGGACTCGACGGTTGTAATGATACCGTCTGGTCTGTGCTGCTGCCAGATCCTCAAAATGCCCCGCCAACATACGGGAGGAAAAGAATTGCTTATCCGTGATTTTGCTGCGTTTCTCATTGAGACGCTGTTTGACTAATTTATGATTCACCCTTGCCATTTAGGGTAGCCTCCTTTCTCTGAAATTATTATGCCGACGCCTTATGCCGTTTCGGTGCAAAAATCGGCTCCAAAACTGTGCTGATCAGTGCTTCGCGGTCAAGCTCGTCGGCAGTTGCCTTGCTGATGATGGTATACAGCGCCGATTCGTAGACATCTCCGGTGATCTCGCTGCTGATGATCCAGTCGATCAGACTGCGCATACCGTAAGAGCCGTCCGTGATACTGTTTTTGCGGCAATATTCCGCAAGGTCATTGACCACCTGCACCATCTTGGACACCTCATACTCATCCGTCGCACCTGTAACCGACATGGCACGCTGCGCCATTACTTCGGGGCTCGGTAGCTCTACATCCCGCACCAGACTCATTCGGTCGAGCACGGACTGGTTCATGCCGCGGCAGCCTTCATAGCTCGTATTGGTTGTTACAACTACGACGGCGTCGGGGTGACGCTGGATGACCTCGCCGGTCGGCAATGTGATAGAGCCGGATTGTTCCAAAAGAGAGTTCAGACCCACCAGCACGCCCGGTTGGACGATCGTGGATGGTTCCTGTATCTCGATCACATAGCCATGCTTGAGGGCCTTCACAAAGTCAGTCTCCACATAACGATAGGTCTGTCCGCTGCTGTTTTTATCTTTTACAGTCTTGGAAAGCTCCCGTACCTTTTCCGTTACACGGTCAAGGACGATGCTCATGCAATCCTGTGAGGTAGCAGCCGCGTTTTCGACGCCGGTCAGCGCCATATAAACGCCTGCCGGATCGTAGTCCATATCGTCAAGGTCAGGCAGCTTCATCAGCTTTGAAACATTGGCATAGTTGATGCCGCCCATCTGCATCAGCGTCTCCCGTTCAGCGTCCAGTTGGGCACTGCCCGTAGAGTTCTCGGAATCCGGAAAGATCATACCGACAAAGTCAAATATCTCCGTGTTGGCTGAGCAGGTGTATTTCATATACGGCAGACCGAGTCCTGCAGCGATAGCTTTTGCGCCCATCGTCTTGCCCGTACCTGCCGGTCCGCGCAGCAGGAAATTTCGCATCTGCATGGATTTGCCGGTTGTCGCCTTGGCGTGCTTGCAGATGTCTACAACTTCCTTCGGGATGATGTACCACTCCGGAAGCTTTGGAATCAGCATTGTTTCCTGCGGCGTGAAGGTGCGTTTGTTCAACACATACTGTCCCTCAAAGTCGGCATGGTCGATGGTTTCCGTTGCAGAATAAATCTGCGCCGGTCCGGTCTGGGCAAAAATCTTGAATTCACCCGCCAGTACCGTAGTCGGTGTAAAACTGCCGGAATCCAGGTGCGTCTGAGATACACGCATCAGATTGCCTGCCTTATCTACATTGACCTTGACATGGGCAGCGCAGCTGTCATCCTTGATGCGACGATAGGCATTGTCGCACATAAGCGCCATGTATTCCGTAGCCTTATCCATATGGGGATAGCCGGCGTTCAGCTCGTCCTGGTAAGCCTCGAAGTTTTCTTTGAATTCATCATCCTGCATCAGCATCGGGAACAGCGCCATCATTACGGCGGCTCCGTCACGACCGCTGCTGTTGAGAGTGTAGTTTTCAAAGGTCTCCATGTTACTGTCATAGACGCTCGCCATCAGGCTGCCGGTGTTGCTATCGTACACCACAAGATGATAGGCATCCGCACCGGCAGAGGATTTATACTCTGCCGCCGTGCGATGATCTATGATGCCGACAGCGCCCTCACCGGACCCGTCCATGCAATGGCAGACCGCATGGACCGCCTTGATCACCGTCCCGCAAAGGGTAGAAGTTGTCCCGTCGCCGTATTTGGAGGACACCTTGATTTTCTTATTTGCAATGGTGTCAAACGGCGACGGCAGACTTCTGCCGAAATTAAAAATGTTGTTGATGTATGTTGCCATACTTTACTCCCTTTCTGCACTCAGTGCGATAGATTGATTTTGATTCCCTCCGCAATACATACGGCATCTTCAAGCCCTGTTCGCTGCAATTCCAGGCAGACATTCTCCCAGCTCTCACGGGCAGGAAGGTCGTCAGCCGTCAGGATGATTTCGGTCAGTCCCTGACCGATGGCATCATTGCACCGTGCATTCAGCTCAAAAATGTGAGACTCCGCCCATTCAAAGGCGATGAGCTCATAGTTTTCTTTCGGTTGCTCTGTGGCAGGAGCTTCCGTTCGTTCCTCAGACTCATCCGGCTTTTTCGGTATTTCCTGATACTGAAGGCCAATCACCTGAAGATTCTGAATAATGACCTTTGCTTTGCGATAACCGCCGGCTCGGTTGAGCAGGATATAGACCTCCTCGCCGAGCTCAATCAGTTCAAACGCATTCGGTGCTTCCCATATCCATCTGGCATTCGGATACTCATTCAGCACGAGCGTTGTGATTCGGCTGGTAATGAGGGATTGCGCCAGCTTCCGCAGGTCTCTTTCCGTCGGTGCCGGTATGGGGGCAGGAAGCAGCGGCTGCGCTTCTACCGGATCGACACGATTACCGGATAGAAACAGCAGGCTGATCGCTGCGACAAAAATGCCGAGTATGATGAGCAGCAGAATCGGCCATAGTCTGCAGATGAATGTCAGCAGAGCCAGCGATCCCAGAATAATCAGCACCTCATAGGCAATTTGCCGCTTTCGGTCTTTGTTGTTCATAGAGATGTCCTTTCTGAACGCAAAGAAGCGCACACAAGAAACCATACGGTCACTCATGTGCGCCTCTTATACGCCCGATTCAATTGTTGCCTCTCAGTTTTCGTCGAAGAAGGAATTGCCTCCGCCAAACGACTCATATCCGGTAAAACCACCACCGTTATTTGCGGGCGCGGTCGTTGCCGGTACTGTCGATGCTGCCGGATGTCCTTGCGCTTCATCGGTGTTCTGGTTATCCTTAGACTTACCTCCGCCGGAAACATACTCAATATCATCCAGAACGATGACCATTGCGCTTTTCTTCTCATGAGTCTGCTGGTCTTCCCAAACATCCTCGTCCAGACGGCCGATAAGATTGACAAAGGATCCATCCTTGAGCTGCATTTTCTTGATACGCTCGCAAATCGGACCGAAGCCTTTAACTGCCAGATTGATCCACCGAGCATTATTTTCAGCGTTAGGGTCATAGATCTTCTTGCCGATCCGGAATCTCACCGCATCACCTTTCTCCGAAAACCTGATGGCTGCTGCGCCGTCATATCCTCTCGATACGACGACCTGGGTTGCAAATACCTTTAACATAATAGGGTACTCCTTTCTGCAGGGATCGCCTGCAACAAAAATATTTATTTCATCCCGCTTATCACGGGTAGAAACCGACAGAAACAAAAAAGCGTCAATCAGCACATTGCGTGCTAATTGACACTTTGAAAACTCGGATTACTCGGATTTCTCGTAGGAAATCTTGAAACTTACAATGTTAGTATAGCATAATCCATCGAAATAGTCAATCTTTTTGAGAAATTTGCTCCGAAATCATTTTTTCAATCTCTGTTTTAACAAAGTCCAAGGCTATAATTGCCCTCAGTGTATCAAAACGAAGTGTTCCGTCTGCATTTCCGTTTTCCTCGACAAGACTGTGTATCTCATCCAGCAAGCCGAGTATTCTGTCTCTGTCTGTCATAGTCAGGCCCCTTTTCTTATTTCAACAGCATAGTAATCATAAATCAGATACGCTCCGTTACGGTTGTACACCGGTGTCTTCTCCGATAAATATACAGTCACAGTATCTCCCACACTGAGGCGCTTTATCCGTTCGTGTATGGAAACGGTCAAAAGCCTCGGCACTTCCTCTTCATACTCAAGCGTCAGGCTTTTTACGCGCTTTCGTATCGCAGTCGTTTCCACCCGGATACAGGTGCCGCTTACCGAGATATAATCTCCCCTGATAAAAGTATAAAACAGCCGCAAAGCATTTACAATAAAGAATCCGGCAAAGAGCAAACAGGGGAGGAAAAGGTACACGTCCCAAAAGCCGAACAGCGCAATAAAGAAAAGAAGCACAAACACGATCGCTACGGCAAAGCACCGGATCACCTGCTGCTGCAATGGCTCAGGGAGCTGCCTGAACCTTTCCTTCATCCGATTTCACCTCACAATACAAGCACTAATTTCTTTTTTAACAGCCGCATCAGGCTCTGCACAACGGCATCGCGGCATTTTGCTGTTTCCATTTGATTTTCAAGGAGATTGTCTGCAATCGTATCGACCGTATAAATCCGTTCAATCAGTCTCTGCCGGTTATCCGTGTACAGAAGGTCCTGCGTGGGGTTGATCCCGTTTTCTATGAGATATACAAGCTCTGCTACGGTCAGACGAACTCCGGCATTCTTCAGCCACTGCAATATTTCTTTATCAATAGCCCTGAGCACCGATGGTCCGGTAGTGTCTGACGGACAGAAGATGCACCTGGATGCAATCCGATAACGGGAAAGCTCATCATTGTCCGTTTCGGTTTCTACAAGCCCCAACTTTTGCAGATAAGTGACCGGAGCCTCATTGCGCCCGAAAGCTTCTGCAAAATTGAAGCGACCGTTCAGCCATGCTGCTGCGGTATTCCCTGTGAGTTCAAATTTCTGACCGCCGTACAAAACGAACAGAAGTTGTTCCGTAGAGCCTTTCTGCACAATTCCTTTGGATAAATAAATCATCTCTGCCACCTCGCGCGCTTTTTACTTATATTACACGGGCAGCACACCGGATTTACAACTATCAAACGAAATACAGCATCAATACGCAGAGTCCGATCACAATGAGCACACCGACTGCCAGGATAATGATCTTTTTTACCGGGGCAGGGTCAGTTTCAAAGCGCTCCTTGCCGTGATCGACCGGTAGGAGATCCTCATAGTATCCGTCATAGCCGTCATTGTACGCTTTCCGGAGCTCGGCATCGGTCATGACCGAGGATTTATACTTTTTCTTTTTACCCGCAGATGATTTTTTCACCGGCGTTGATTTTTCCGGCTTCTCCTTCTTGGTCGGTAATGCTTTTCCGCATTCAGTACAAAAGGAAACGGCGCCGTTTGGAATATCGGCGCCGCAGTAGGGACAGTATTTCATTTTCACACGCTCCTTTTTTGCATAATAAAAGTGGGCCCTTGCTTACAGACCCACTGATTGACGGTATTATTATAGCATCTTTTCATTTCCGTGTCATCGGCTTTTCTGTGCCGTTTTTTCGCCATTTAATAGGCGGCAAAAGAACGCGACGAGTCTGAAACAAATGAGTATTTTGATTTACTATACTTATGAAAAAAAGCGGCAGAGATTTTTCTCTCTGCCGCCCGAACCGCATCAGAACATCTGAACAGAAGAACTGTCCGGTTCTTTGTGATATTCACTGTACTGTTCCTGCTTCTGTGCAGGTTGATTTGCGTTTTGTTGATACCACGATGTAAGCCAACACTGATAATGCATCCTTGTTATCAGGAACATCTCGCTCAGTGACTCAAAGCTCATCATGACTGCCACATGGTTATCCGGCTTATTGCCGAATTTCGGAACGATCAGTCCCTTTTCATTGGTTTCGCCGGGGCCGCTGTCGGCAACAAACAGGAAATCTGCTTTGTTGGCCGGTACCAGCTGCGCTACGCGGGAAAGGCTTTTCCCGTCCGGCCTCGCCCGACCGATGGCTCTGAGTTTTTCGGCGGATGTGCCGCCAAGGCATTGATACAACGGCGTGTTATCGCCGTTTTTCTTTTTGCTTTGCAGCATATACCGCAGCTCACCGCAATCCAGCTTTCGGCAAAGCTCCAGAAACTCATCCACAGCAATATAGATATGAACATTGTTCGTCTGGCGCTGACCGGCCGGCTTCGACTGATCATACGCAGCAAAGGCCAGATGGATCCTGCCGATAGAGAAGCTGTCATTCAGGCTTTCCACAAAACAGTTCCGGGCATCTTTGCGAATGATCTGAAACTGATTTCGGTCTTCACGCACGGTCAGCACCACCCTTCGATGTTGGCATCATCCTCATGAGATTAAGAATTTTTTCAGAGTTCTCCTCAAATTGAGGGAGAAAATCCTTACTCGTGTCGTATTCCAGATAGAGTTCCACGAAAGTTGCCGTCCATGCGAGTTCCATTGTGTGATCGCTGCATACCTTTTCCGCCTCACGTAAAATTGAGCCGAGTTGATGAATCTTTTCGTGCCACAGTTTAAAGAACTCATCTTCAACGGGGATACCAAATTCACTCAGCCACTCTCTCACGGTATGCGTTTCAGCGTCATCACCGCAGCCGGGATTAGTGAAAATATACTGTATTTCTCCAATCTTGGCGTTAGCAGATTTTGCGCTTGGGGGATCTACGGTAACGCACCGTCCGATTGGAAACATTGCGCAAACTCCCGGTTTGGCCTTATGAACACTGCACTTACGATCCTTTAAAAGCGGACACCGCTTAATTGAGCCACGCGGCTTCAGTCGAACGATTGGTATCCGTGAGTCATGTCCTACATAGGTCTCACAGTATTGATCAAACAGTTCTTTCGGCGTGATCTGTAATTCTTTTGCCATGCAGTACATGTCTCGGGGTGTCAGTAGAATGTCCTCGCGGTTGATGCAGCACTTGCCGCACATGGTGCAATGAAACCGGAAGGGTTCATCCACTCCGATTTTCATGCTGTCAAAATTGTCTACGATTTCTTTTAGCCTTTTATCCATTGATAATACCTCCAAAAATAGATGGAGACGCCGCAAAATGACGCCTCTTTTTTGTGTCATACTGACCTGTTACTCTGTGAGCTCTTTCAGATACTCATGCAATACTTTCAGATTTCGCTCATACTGAGGCAGGAACGGTTTGCCCGTGTCGAAATTCCCGTATTTGGCCCAGTGAAAGCACATAAGCGCTTTCTTCTTGCGTTCATCCGGAATTTGTCTGAGCAGCCGCGCCAGTTCCTTCGCAGAGCCAAGATCAGCAGTTAAGAACGCACGGCCCTCTTCATCAAACCGTTTTTTCATCCATGTTTTCACATGAATCTTCGGCCCTTTGAAATGCTGCTTGCGCTCGTAGGATACCAGATACTCATATCTGCCGTTTTCCTTCGGATCCACAACGAGTGGATATATCCGGCAAGCTCTCGGATTGACCGTGTGGATTCGGCATCGATTATCCTGCAGGAAAATGCAGGCCTCCTCCGGCCCCTGCGTATTGAGAAAATACACGAAAAAACCGCACTCATTCAATAGTGCCGGCTCGGTGTACCGTACCCAGAAATCATCCATGCACTCGATATCTTCGCCTTGCTGCTGCAAATGCTTTACGATCCGGAACGCATCCAGCGTTTCGACCGGAACCTGCATATGTACATGCCTGCAGCATTCTCCACAGCCGATGCACCGAAACGGTACCTGCTCCTTCGGACTCAGTCTGACGAGATTTTGATACAGCTCATCCATCAAACTTCCTCCAGCAGCATTTTTCTTCTGCAAATTTGATTTGCCTGAAGCCAATGCTGTCGCAGAACCAATACCCGATATCTTCCATCCAGACGATATCCGAAACGCTCATATGGCGTCGCCTCCGTTCTGTATATCCCGATGATCCCAATCACATCGTCGCAATATGATTCACCGTTATCGAATGTGCCCTTGTGATGCCATGCTATGCAGGTATACACACCTTTTCTAATCTTCACATTCGTCATGCGGCACCATACATCCCGGTTATAACACGGGGCTGTAATATCGACGCTTCCGTGAAAATCCATCGTTCCGATTTTCTTTCGTTTCATTTCTGGGTTCCTTTCTGAAAAAAATATAGCGGAGTAGAAAAGACCCACTCCGCCACGTTTTGCTGAAATCATTCAGCGAGTATATCTTTACCATACGCCTTCGAAAATGGTACCGATGCATGCGGCGTATACCATCTGTCCCACTCTTTCATCGTCAGGGTGTTCCCGTGAATGACCATAGCAGGTACTCCATACAGACTCAGTTGGATATATGTCATCCAAACGCAGCGAATATCGATATCCTGTGCCACAAAGAATGTATTGTGACGATAGTCAAATTCCTTACGCTGCATTGCCCAAATGGCGCCGATAATCATCGTTCCCGAGCCGCAAGCCGACTCGTTAATGGTAATCGGACCGTCCTTGGCTGAAAGCTCGTCCGATGGAAGCGTGATTTGTGCCATGAGCCGGCAGATATCGTCCGGCGTGAAGTATTGCCCGTCCCACTCGTTGTTCAGATTCAGTTCGTGATAGATTCCCCCAAGAATATCGTAGGGATCATCCCGATACTCACGGGCAGTCAGGAACAGCAATGCCAACATCCGGGCATATGACGATAAAAGTTTAGGTGACATGGTCGACACCATTTCCTGATATCGCTGTTCTCGCTTTTCGGCATTTTCCGGGTCGGTCTGGGAGGCAATACTGTTTGCGGTAATCTCCAGGAATGTAGTAAATACCATGTTCATCCCTTGCGACCGTGACAGGGAGCGTATCTCGGAAATCAGTTCTTTTCTATGCACGCTGTTTTTCATCAACATGACCTTTCTCCTGAATAAAGAATTTTGGCGGAGAAAACTCCAGGCTTCTCCCGTTATCGACGAATTCCATTTCTAAAATGGTGATTTGGGTTTCAGAGACAGTATCGGAATATAACCCGATATCTGTAATAACCATATCGCGCAGCTCGTCGAGTCTTCCATTTGCAGGTTCTTCATCGAAATATACGCCTTTGTATTTGGCATCAAAGCCATCAGGATTGCGGTATATTTCGCTCTCATTCCAGTTCAGGGAAGCGCTTTCGCCCGATGCCAGTCTGACCTCGATATAATCGATAAACAGATCCGGCATGGTGGTTGTTGCCTCTAGGTAAAGAGTCAAGTTCATCACCTCCGATCCTGTTTTGATCCTGCAGCTCCCATTCGGTCTCAGCAATAAATTCGCGGACTTTATACAGGCTCAAAGCGATACAGCCGCACAACATCAATATGCCGAAAAGCGCCTCAAAGAGCAGCCCGAGTTCGATTGCCATAATGATGGTTGCTGCCCCAAGCGGGATAATGATTACTGCCATAGCAAGCATGGCAGCAAAAACAATTTGAGAAAGTACTCTCAAGTCAGATCACTCCTTTGTTGGATTTTGTTTATAGTTACGGCAAGCCATAAGGCTCCCCGGGAAAAAAGGATAGGGGAACCTTACGGCTCCGATCTGTATAAAAAGCACCCAAAGAATGAATTTACACATTCTCTGAGTGCTTTGTTGCCAAATGGCCATGATGAAATTGTAAACACAGAGGGCGGTCCGTCTGTGTCCACCAAGTTCTGTGCTTCCCGTCAGAAAGCATAAAAATAGTGTCTGAAAAATACTCTCTCAGACACTGTGTAACCTGAAGACTATAACTGCAAAAATGCAATCAATGAAACTTACAATGAAATTATAGCAGAAATCGAGATGGATTTCAAGAGGTTTTGCGGATTTTTATCAGGCATAGTTTGTCACCGCAAATAAAATATAGAGCTTACCATTTTTGAGAAATCTGGGTTGATTAAATATCGTAAATTAATCAGCCAGAATGAGTTGTATTCCTCCGTCTGAAAACAAACACTTCGGAAGAGGTTTGTCAAGATATAAAACGGAAGTGTTACAGATAAATTTCACTTTAGAACTTAGCGGCTTTTACATCATCACGCATCAGCCGCTTTATAGCCACCTGCGTCAATCGTCCCGGTCTTTTTGTAGTTGGTGGAGATTTCGATGCGACTCAGAATACGCTCGGTAGCTGCAATCTGATAGGGTCGCATGATCTTCAGAATTTCTTCGGTTGTGAACACACAATACTTGATCAGCACATTCAGGATGGTGTGCTTGGCAAGGAAGGTTTTTGTAAATCAATCAGGTCATCAATCACCTTATTGTTGCCGTCTGCCCAGAAAGAAGTAGTAAATTCAAAGCTGTTGCTGGTTTTCTTCGATTTCTGTTTTGCAGATTCGCCCATCTTCTTGATGTGGCTGTTTCTGGTGGCATTGGAGTAATACTTGGTATGGGTTCCATTGGAGATGATGAAAATCTGCACATACTCGTACAAGCCACTTGCCGCCCCAACGCCATCTCGCTAATAGCGTTTGATCTGGTTAAATGCTTCCCGAATTGTAATGCCTCTGAGTTTCAACTCCACATGGTCAGGGGGCAGACCACTGGCCAAAATTGTTATAGCGCAGCAGATGTCATGGTTGCCTTTAGATTCCTCATGCTGGTTGATAACTTGCAAGCGGTTGTTATGAATGTTCTATTTGTCTATGAGCTGAACGTTCTTGCTATTGCCGTCGTCTCTGCGGAGCACCTTTACATGATCTGTCTGGATAGTACGGCTCTTTTCAACAATTCTCTCGTTCGCATTGGCAAGAGTCTCCGTAAAGAAGCACTTCCATTTGCTTTCGGTAAAGGTGTAGTCGTTCAAAATCTCCAGCTGCTGTCGGAGATTGGCGATCAGGCTGTTCTCATCATGGATGGCAAGGTACTCATACCCTTGTGTGGTCAACAGACAGATGAATTCTTTTCCCAAAGTCGCTTCACTCTGAAAGCTGTCAGTGCGTAAGCTTTCCGATGTATATTCAGCGACTACGGTGCTTTCATTGCTTGCGGCAATGATGTTATAGGTGCTCATGCGGCGCTCTTCTATATAGATATCATAGCTTCATATTTTGTAATAGTAAACAACTGCCTAATGCACGATAGAAATATGCAATTAGCATTCCCGAGTTCTTGAATCAATCGTCGTGATGTATAAAACTGTTTAGCAATCGCTAATGGCATATTTTCATAATGTCCGCTTGAGACATAGTCATTTTCTAAAAAACCTCTAAACATTATATTTGCATTATCACTATTTTTGCAATTAACAGTATCTTCGATCAACTCATGCACTTGGTCTAGAAATGCAAATCCCAATTTCCCACAATTCCAAACATCAGAATATCTGTATTTTAAGGCAAATCTTTTTACAAGTTTAATATATCCTTCGGGTTCAGCCTCATACTCAACATCTATCATTAAAGATGCTGCTTCTGCAAAGAAACTATTGAGTTTGGGGCGTATGGCATACCATCTAAGCAACTTGGTTGATTCAATTTTATTATCACAAGGTATATATATTGTTTTTGATTTTTGCATTCTCCACTTTTCATCATCGTTGAGAACAAAGTTTACATAGTCATTAAGGCTAATAAAAAACGCTTCGTCTGCGCTAATGTCGACTATCGTAAGAAGAATTGGCAATGAGTCGCCTACACGCCCTACTAATCTAAGTATTGCTGTGTCTAGGTGAAATGTAATACATCTCTTCGCCATTTTCTTTCCTTCTACATCGATTACTAACTTTTTATAATTAGCTTTGGTAGTTCCTTTTACTTGTATATATAAACGCTCTCCCAAAGTAACTATTTTTCTCTCTTCTTTTTCAAACAGTTCAACATCTAGATCAATTCCATAATCAGGGTTAAACTCTCGAACTACCCACTCTCGTGGTAATTTTCCTCTAAGCATCGATATTGCTTCTTGGTCAATTAGGTGAGATTCCGAGCGTTCTTTTCCATTTATCATGTGCGGCTCCTTTTTTATCTTTTTATATTACCATATTTATTGTATCACGATAATGCGAATTTTTCAAGCAGTCGGGATGAAATGTCTTGATTCAATTGTTTTCAATCCGCAGAAACTTAAAATAAGAAAACCAATAAACTATACCTAACTATTAGAATCTGTAATAATTGAACCGTCTCTGTATCAAAATCAGGTGTACCACTGTATGCGGGAATTTTCATTCCAGCGTATAGGCAACCTGCACAAAATCATGGCTTTCATTTTGTGCATCACGCTGAAATTTCATAGCTGAACAGGAATTTCTCTTGACAAGCATTTTCGTACATGGTAAACTGTATTTGGAAACTTAATATTAATGCCATATGGCGGAAAGATGAGTAAAGTTATGACCTGTATCAGAGAACAACGCAAGCCCACTTCTTCCGTAAGAAAACTACGGCGCGGATTTTTGTCCGTGCTTCTTGCCGCGGCGGTAACTGCGGTATCGCTACCTCTCGGTGTTTTTGCCGTAAGCGGCAATGATGAAGTTTCTGCCGCCGGCTCGTATGACAGTTATACCTATGAGCTGAAGGAAAGGCGGGAGGAAAACGTAAAGCACTTCCGCAATCCCGACGGAACCGTCACGGCTGTTATGTTCGATATCCCGGTTCACAGGGCAAATTCCGACGGTGAATGGGTGGACATTGACAACCGCATTTCCGCATCGGCAAACGAACTTGCCACCTCCGATTCGAGAATTAAGTTCGCCAAGAAAACCACAGGAAACAGCGTAATTTTCACGCTCCACGACGGAAACGGCAAGATAACGTTTGCCCTCGACGGCGCGGCAAAGAAGATAAGTGCCGAGGTAAGGAACGGCACGGCGGATGAAAACGCCGACGAGATCACAAAGCTGTCTCATATCGAAAGGCTGAATTCGTCGGTCATTTACCGCGGAATTCTACCGGAAACCGATCTTGAGTATGTCGTTGTCTCGAACAGCATCAAGGAAAATATTATCCTGAGATCCGCACTTGCCCCGGATTCTTTCGTTTTCACAGTAAAGCTGAACAATCTTTCGGCAGAGACCACCCCTGACGGAGGGATCGCCGTCATGCGGGAAAACGGGGAGACCGTTTACCGCATTGCCCCGCCGTTCATGTATGACGCGGCAGGAAATATGTCGGATTCCGTTGCATATACTCTTGAACAATCCGGAAACAACACATATAAAATAACCGTTTCCGCCGACAGAACGTGGATAAATGACGAAAGCCGCGTTTTCCCGGTGACCGTCGATCCTTCGCTTTCCACCGGTGATGACAATGTCACCGACCTTTCGGTTTCGTCATCCTCACCGACGTCAAATACCAACGTAAGCACATCTCTTTACGTTGACGCAAACCAGTCTGCATACTGGAAGTGCACAACACTTCCCAAGCTCCCCAATTATTCATATATAACCTCGGCAAAGCTTTCGGTGTACTGTTGGTACGGAACGAATTATGTCGGGGCTCATCGTGTTTCGTCCGGCTGGGACAGCACGCTTGTGTATAACGATACCGTCGGAAGCTCCCCGAAAGGAGATATTTACTCAACTCCGATCGATTACAGCCACGTATCTGCCGGAAAAAACGGCGTCTGGGATATAACCGACCTTGTCCGCTCATGGGCAGACGAAAGCGTTCCGAATTACGGCATCTGCCTGAAGCCTGTTGCCGGCACCACCGTAACCGGCACCTGCTTCTTTTCATCAAGCGAAAACGGAGATTCCTCACACCGTCCGAGACTTGAGATCACATATACCGACACCTTCGGAATCGAGGATTACTGGAGCTATCTTCCCCACAGCGTCGGAACCGCAGGACGCGGATATATAAATCTTGCAAGCGGAAACCTTGTGTTCAGCGCCGGCACGCTTTCAACGACCGACAGCCTTATGCCGTATACAGCCGGCATGATCTACAATTCACAGCTTCAGGGCTGGCTCCATACCCGTCTGAACCGGGAAAATCCGTACAGCTTTGCAACCACCGCCGGCGGCTGGATGACAACGCTCAATCAAAGCATCGTTCCGAGGACAAGAACGAACAGCAGCGGCGCATCCGAAACATACTATCTCTATACCGACTCCGACGGAACGCAGCACGCCTTCTATGCAAGCACTGCGTCCGGGGAGAGCGGGATATATTACGACGAGGACGGACTGAAACTGAAGCTGACCGTCGGAACGTCGGAATTTGTCATAGAAAATTCAGATAAGACCCGGTATACCTTCACAAAGAAGGATGAAAAGGACACCACGACATATCCCGGCGGATTCCTTACCGGTATAACCGATAAGAGCGGAAACAGACTCGTTTTCACCTGCAATGCATACGGCAGACCGCAGGCAGTTAAAATGAAGCCCGCCGGCGGGACCGAAATCACCTGCTTCAATATTTATTACAACACCAAGGGAGTTATAAAGTATTTCCTTGATACAGTCACAAACGAGGCGGTGCTTCTTCACTATTCGGACACCCCGACCGGCGCGACGGGAAATTATTACAGGCTCCTGCGCAGGATAGAGTATGCCCACGGAACGGCACAGACCACGGTCGCAAACTGGAATACCTTCTACTCCTCCGGCACCTGTTCGGGGATCACCTCCGATGCGGTCTGTTATTATGAATACAATACCGACAAGCGTCTTACCGAGGTCCGCGACGGGCTCGGAAAGACATCGGTGAAATATACATATGATGCTTCCGGAAGGGTCAGCTCGGTTCAGGAATTCGCCGGAGCCGGATATTCTTCTGCCGGTCAGAAGATAACCATTTCATACGGCAACGGCTATACAAACGTCAGAACCTCCGGGACCGATGACGTGTCCGGAAACAGCGACGATATCCTGACCACCTACCGCTTTGATTCCGCAGGCAGATGCCTGAGCACACAGTCCACGGATATAACAGGATCAACGTTCTACGGCGCATCGGTCGGAGAATATGTGTCGCGCGAGGACAATCCGAAAGCTGCAAACAGGCTGTCGGGTTCTTTCACCGTGTCCGATCCCGGCGTCAATCTTCTCGGAAATCCCCTGTTTGAAAAGAACGGTTCAACAAGCCTTGAATACTGGAACACGACCGGAAGCGTTGCCCCGGTTCCGGACGCTCCGGCATCTCTTAACGGATATTCCTATGATACTTCGTTCAACGTGAAGATGAGCGCACCGTCGTCAATATACCAGGACGTTTCTCTCAGACACGGAACATATACACTCTCTGCCGACGTGATGCGCTTCTGGGCTGAAAACACAACGGTTGAGCTTAAGGCGCAGTCGCTTGAAGATTCCGCAAAGGTATATACCGAAAAGTTCGCTTTCCGCAAGGAGCTTTCCCTCGGTGACGAGGCGCAGGCAAGCCTTACCTTTACGGTTGACAAACCGCTCGGATATTCAACCGAAAAGTACAGAATAACCCTCAGTGTCACAGGAGGCAGCACCTCGGATTATGCCACGGTCGGTAAGATAATACTTACAAACGGAATCGGCACCGGAGCCGTCAGCCGTGTCATCTGCGGAGGCTTCAACTCGTCATTTTATAACGGCGCAGCGACAGTTCCGATCTCGGATTTCTGGAAACTGAACGGCACATCATCCGGTGTGAGCACCTTTATTTCCGCAACCGGTGACCTTTATCTGTATCTTAACGGCGGTTCCGGACTTACGGATAAGTATGTCTCTCAGACTGTATTCAAAGCCTCAGAGGAAGAGAAAAACAGCTTCACATCCTCCGGCGGAAGCGGGGTGTTTTATCCGCAGAAGCAGTACCGCCTGTCCGGAAGAGCATGGAGTCAGTCGGCATACAAAAATGCCGAAAGCAGGTTTGAACTCCGGGCGGAAATCACCGAACTGTACTTTGAAAACGGGGCGCTGTGTTCCGGAACAAAGGTAAGATCGCTTGAATTCAACCGCGATTACGACTCATGGCAGTTTGTCAGCGGATATATTTCGACAAGTGCAAACAGATTCATAGATAAAATAGAAATAATCTGCGATTACAGCCGTCAGAAAGGCACTGCCTATTTCGACGATATATCGTTCTGCTATATCGGCAACGAGTCTCTCCCTCAGACGACTGAGTACGGGGACAACGGGCTTCCGACAAAGGTTTCCGACGGTATTTCCGAGAAGTATTACGAGTACAACAGCGACGATACCGTTAAAACCGTAATAACCAGAAGAAGCGTAACGACCTATACCTATGATGCCAAAGGAAGACTCACCTCGGTCAGCGTCTACAACTTCCTTGGCGATCCGACGAAGGATAAGTGCGGCTATACCGCGGCTTCGCCAAAGACTCTGCGCTCGCGGACGAATTATATCTACAACTCATACGGTCTTGTTACATCGACTGAAACGTATACTGTCGATAAGAATACCGGAAGCGTTGATAAAAAAATAACCTCCTCGAAAACCTACTGTTTAACGGCAGGGTCGAGAATTTTCGGCGCGCCTGCAACCGAAACCGACAGCCTCGGCAGAGTGACAAGGTATTTCTATGATCAGAAAAAGGGACACCTCCTCGCCGTCATATCTCCCGACGGCAACGGAACGTCCTATACCTACGATGCCCTCGGGCGCATGACGCTTGCCGTTCCGGCAAAGGTAAACAGCTCCGGAACCGGATACACAAGCGTCACCGGCTCGGCAAAGGCGTCCTACGGCTACAACAGCAGCGGTCAGCTCTCGTCTATTCTG
>OLGD01001064.1_pt1 | contig 46204 bp, 36 predicted proteins | sample 1605311 | NCBI WGS metagenome assembly OLGD01 (sample SAMEA3888917, study PRJEB22519) | human gut metagenome | biome: human gut; feature: human-associated habitat; material: faeces | place: Denmark | collected 2010
TGAACCCCCTTTTGACGCGCCCTTCGGTGTCGTCTTAGTTTAGGGTACTGGTTTACCGCTGATGCCCCGTTGGGAAAGCCGGCAGGACCGCTCGCGTATGTCAAATACGCCACGCGCCCCTTTTATTCGCCCGAACTTAGCCTAAAATCCGAGAGCAAGGGGCAATTGGTAGGGGATTGGCTATTTCCGCCTTCGGAAATGGAAAAAACGATATTGCCGGCAAGGCGGGATAGGCGCATCGGCTTTGCCTATCGCCGCAAGGGCTAAATTTCTTATGGAAGCGGCGCTGCCGCCTGGCGCGCCCTGCGCCTTCTGGCAAAGGCCTTGGGTATTCGACAGTTGTCGATTTTTTTAGAGGCGGCCTAAAAGGAGGTTTTGGAGCACATATGCACCTATGCCAGAGAAGTAGCCTATCAGAGCGAGCAGGGAGACTTTTTTCAGATACCATGCGAATGTTATCTTTTCTATGCCCATCACAACTACGCCCGCGGCGGAGCCTATGATAAGTATGCTTCCGCCGACTCCCGCGCAGTAGGCGAGCATCTGCCAGAACACGCCGTCCTGCGCGTAATATGCAGTGTAGGCGGGCTCTGCTGAGGCGAGGACTTCCGCGTGGGTCGGGATGTCGTACATTCCCATCGCGCCTGCGACGAGCGGGACGTTGTCCACTATCGATGACATTATTCCTATTATGGCGTTTATCACATATACGTTGTGAACTTCGCTATCGAGGAATTTTGATACTTCGGCGAGCACGCCAACCGCCTGCAATGCGGAGACCGCCATTAGTATGCCGAGGAAAAACAGTATTGTCGAAAGGTCTATGCGCGCGAATACGTCGGAAATTCTATGCTGCTGGGCGCGGGGAATGTCGGAGCGTCGGTCGTAGAGAATTTCCATGAAAATCCATATGGCGCCGAGCGCGAGCATTACGCCCATGAACGGCGGAAGGCCGGTGATCGCCTTGAATACGGGTATAAATATGAGCCCCGACACGCCGAGGACAAATATTGACGTGCGTTCCGCAGGGGTTATAAGGGAGGCGGATTGTTCTTCGCGCGATATGGCGGGGGGCTTGGCGTCGGAGCCGTCAAGGCTGAAAGTCAGTATCGCGAGCGGCACAAGCATTGAAAGGACGGACGGCAGGAAAAGTTCCGTCATGAGCGCGGCGGTAGTGACGTTTTCGTTTATCCAGAGCATTATGGTAGTCACGTCCCCCGTTGGCGTCCACGCCCCGCCGCTGTTTGCCGCAAGAATCACCATGCCGCAGAATATCCAGCGCTCCTTTTTGTCCGATATTATTTTGCGCAGGAGCATGGTCATTAAAATTGCCGTCGTGAGGTTGTCGAGTATTGCCGACATGAAAAATGTAAAGAACGAGAGAATCCAGAGCAGCTTGCGCTTGTTGCGCGTTTTGATTCTGTCCGTTATGCAGGAGAATCCGCCGTGCACGTCTATGAGTTCGACTATCGTCATCGCGCCGATGAGATAGAATATGATTTGCACGTGCTCGCCGAGATAGTGTATTATCTGGCTTTCGGATATGAATTTTATGCACTGCTTGGCTAGCGGCAGGGCGGAGTATTCGGGATTTATCGAGAGGAAGTGCGCGAAGTCTTCGGCGTTGACGCCTTTAATGAGGGAGTCTCCGGCGTATATGTACATCACCCACAGAGACATGCCGAGAGTGACGGCAACCGCCGCCTTGTTTATTTGGATTTTGTGTTCGAACGCTATTAGCAGATAGCCGAGCGCAAATGTCGACACCATTAAAGCAACCATATGAACAATTCCTGAAATAGTCCGGTTAAAATGAAAAAAGGCATATAAATTAAACCTAAAATACCGGAGCAGGTCAAGCATTGTTTGATTGTTTTGTCGGGAGCCGGAGGGGGAAGCGCGGGGGGAATTTTACGGCGCGGCGCGTATCGGGCACAAAAAAAAACGCCCTCTGCGCGGGCGGGGGCGGGGAAATCGAAAGTCAAGTGAACGCGGAAATCAGAATATGGCGCCAGAAGATACAGGCAGGCTGTTTGAAACGTATCTTACGGATGCGTCGTTTTCAGCGTTCATCGGGGCTATCACAGGGGTTTCCGCGGATTTGCGCGAAGGCGTCATTTCGTTTGAGGAAAAAGAATATCCGACGCTCGGAAGCGGGGTTTTTGAGACGGCGTCGCTTATTCCGGAGTCGCGGAAAACCGTAGGGTTTGCGGTATCGTTGCGGGCAAGGGAGGGCAGGAAGAGCACCGCAGCCAGCGCCGCCGCGCATATTGGCGCCAGCGCGCCCGCGGAGAACTTTCTGCCGGTAGCGCGGGGCTCGCGCACGAGTTTGCGCATCATCTTGGACTTCAAGCGCTCGTCGAACTGCGCCCACTCGTCGGCGGTGGGGCGCTCGCATTTCTTGAGGCTCAGCAGGTCTTCAAGGGTCGGCTTCGGGTCGGGCATGGTCAGTTTATATAATCTTTCAGGAGGGATTGAAGCTGCTGCTTGGCGTAATGGAGCCTGGTTCTCACCGTGGCGGGCGTGGTGCCCGTGATTTCGGCGATTTCCTGGTGGCTCAACCCCTCTATTTCATAAAGAATTACAACTGTTCTGTGCTTTATAGACAAAGACTGCAGGGCTTCGTTCAATTTTTCCTTGATTTCCGAGAGCATGGCGGCTCTGCGCCCCCCGCAGTTTACGCTGAGCTTTTCGACGACTTCGGCGGACGCCATTTCCTCGTCGGAATTTTCAAAGCTGAAAAACCTGCGCATGCGCGAGCGCTTCAGGAAAGTTATGCCCATGTTGACGGCGATTCTGTACAGCCAAGTGTAAAAGGCGCACGACCCCCTGAACGACCCTATGCTCGAAAAGGCTTTTATAAAGGCGTCCTGGACGATGTCCATGGCGTCTTCGCGGTTGCCGAGCATATTGTAAACGACACCGAAGAGCCTTTCGCGGTATTTTAGCGTAAGGGCGTCGAAAGCGGCCATGTCGCCGTTCTTTACCCTTTCCACAAGGGCGGCGTCTGAATCTTCGGCCGGCCGCGATGCGGACGCCGGTATTCCCGCCGCGTTTTCGTTTACAAGTTCCATCGTATTTGATTTTCGGAAAAATTTTGAGCGAAGGTTTGCGGCATTACAAGCATTTTATTTTGGCGCCAGTCCGTTTTTTTTCCGCCCTTCGGAAATCCTCATTGTGTGCGGATATGACAAATAGACGGCGCGGGAATTACTTGCAAAAATTTACGCGGCAGCTTTCCGTTTTGCGCGTCGGTTTTTTAGGCTCGAAATTTTTACATTTCGGCGGTTCCGGAGCGTACAAAGTAATATATTGACAACTTGGCGGCACTGCCGAAAATCCGTTTCTTATTATTATAGCATTTTTTAACACGCCAATAGGAAACACCATGAAATTCTTACAAATCGCAGCGATTGCGGCGGCGCTTTCCGCGCTGACGTTCGGATGCCAAAAGAAAGCCGAAAAGAAGGCGTCGTATCCGCCAACCCCCGCAACGCTCGTCAAGGCGGAAGGCAAGAGCGTCCGAAAGTACATAGACACCCTCGGAACCATTTCCTCTCTGCACAGCGTCAACATTGTACCGCAAGTTTCCGGACAGATTGTCAAAATAAATTTCGAGCAAGGGCAGTTCGTGAAGGAGGGCGACGTTCTCGCGGAAATCGACCCGCGCCCCTATGCGGCCGCGGTCATGCAGGCGGAGGGCAATCTGAGGCAGGCGGAGGCCCAGCTGAAAATAGACGCCCTCGACGTCGAGCGCAACAGAAAGCTCGCCAAGGACAATTACGTCGACAAGCAGACGTTCGACTCCCTCCTCGCGAAAGTCGAGGTTGACAAAGGGGTGGTGGAGACCTGCAAGGCCGCCCTCGAAACCGCGCGGATAAACCTCGACTGGTGCAAGATAAAGTCGCCCATATCCGGCAAGGTGGGCCTGTATAATATAAATTCGGGCAATGTCGTAGCCGCCGGAACTTCCGTGATAACCACGATAGAGCAGCTCGACAGGCTCTATGTGGATTTCGTGGTTCCCTCGCAGCGCCTCTACGACGTCAAGCGCTTTATGGAGGCAAACGGCGGGAAGGCGTCCGTGGACGTCTCTTATATAGAGGACGATCTCGGGCACAGAAAGACCGTCGCCGAGGTGGACATAATCCTCAACAAAATCAGGTACGAATCCGGAACCGCCGTGCTGCGCGGCAGGCTCGACAACAAGGACGGGCTTTTCTGGCCCAACCAGCCCGTGAAAGTCCGCGTGAACCTCGAAGAGATCAAGGGGGCGGTGCTCATTCCCAACATGTGCATTCAAATCGGTCCGAAAGAGCCTTTCGTCTACATTGCCGCGCCTTATAAGGACGGCGTGTATGTAATAAGCCAGAGGGACGTCGGAGAGGGCCAGCTGTTCGACGGCGGCATGCGCGCGGTCTCGGGCGTAAAGGACGGCGAAATGGTCGTCAAGAGCGTGAGTTCTCTCAGGCTCCAGGCGGGGCCGTTCGTCTATGCGGCAACCCCCGAAGGGCTAATAATGGGCGCGGACTCCAAGCCGATTCTCGACCCCGCCAAAATGCGCGAATTCATGTCCAACGCCACCGCTATCGCCGACGAGCTGCGCGCTAAATTCGCCAAGGAGGCCGCCGAAGCTGCCGCCAAGAAACAGGCTCCCGTCGAGGCTCTCAAAGCCGCCGAAAAGGCGGCGGCGGGCGAATAACCGCAAATCAGGTTTGCCATGTCTTCCGATTCCAAAAATCCGACGCCCGAGGCGTCCGCCAATGCGCAGCTTTTGGCGGGCAAGAGTTCGATTTCGGACATATTTATAAACCGCCCCGTCATGACGGTGCTGCTGTCGCTCGCGGCGATGTTCTTCGGCATTTTCGGCTACATGAAAATGCCGGTAAACGACCTTCCCGGCGTCGACTATCCGGTCATCCAGGTCACGGTCAGCTACCCGGGGGCGGATCCGAGCATAATGGCCGCCAACGTGGCCTCGCCGCTCGAGCAGCAGTTCATGCAGATTCCGGGAATCGAGATGATCACCAGCCGCAACAGCTTCGGCGCGAGCTCAATAGTCTTGCAGTTTTCGCTCAGCAAGGACATCTCCGCCGCGGCGACCGACGTGCAGAGCGCGATCCAGAGGGCGCAGGGCAATTTGCCCGCCGACCTGCCGTCGCCGCCGTCGTTCACGCAGGACAACCCCAACGACATGCCGATCTACATATTGTCCGTCACGAGCGACGCCATGCCGGACAGGAATTTGTACGACTACGCGTTTTCGGAAATCGCCCAGCGCATACGCATGATCTCCGGCGTGTCCAACGTGGACATTTACGCGGCGCCGCGCGCGGTGCGCATAAAGGTCGACATGCGGAAGCTCTACAATTTGGGCTATACCGCGACCGACCTCAAAAACGCCCTCGCCGTTTCGACCAACATGACGGGCGTGGGCAATCTCGACGGACCGACTACCCAGTTCGTCCTGCTGCCCGACACGCAGCTTTCCACCGCGGAGGACTACGACAACATCGTGGTGGGCTTCAAGGACGGCTCGCCGATTTTCTTCCGCGACATCGCAAAGGCCGTCGACACCCTCCAGTACGACACCCTCAACATATCGTTTTCGCTCGGCAACAAAAAGCCGGAGGGCAGGCCGATCGCGTCGGTCGCAATGGGCATCAGAAAGCGCGCCGACGGCAACGCAATCACCACCGTCGCCGACATAAAAAAGCTCATGGAAGAGTTTAAGACGATCCTCCCCTCGAGCGTGAAGGTTTCAGAGGTCTACGACCGCTCGACCCTCATAATAGACAACATCGACGACGTCAAGGAGACCCTCATAATCGCTTTCGCGCTCGTGGTGTTCGTGATATTCCTGTTTTTGGGCAGAATCCGCGACACCATGATTCCGACTGTCGCGCTGCCGTTCTCGATTCTGCTTACGTTTATATTCATGTACGCGTTCGGGTTCTCCATAAACAACCTGTCGCTTATGGGGCTTACGATGGCGATAGGGTTCCTCGTGGACGACGCCATCGTGTTCCTCGAAAACACGGTCAGGCGCATGGAGGATTTCGGCGAGTCCCCGGCGACTGCGACATTCCGCTCCGCGCGCGAAATATCATTCACGATTTTGAGCATGACCCTGTCGCTCGCGGCGGTTTTCATACCGCTCGTGTTCATGAGCGGCATTACGGGCAGGGTGTTCATGGAATTTTCGGTCACAATCATAACTGCCGTCCTCATGTCCGGTTTCGTCAGCCTTTCGCTGACACCCATGATGTGCGCGCGCATATTGAAGGCGCGCACTTCCGACGCCGCCGACATGACCGTCGTCGAGAAAATGTCGCACAAATTGGAGGCCGCCTTTCTGCGCTTCTATTCCCCGACGCTAAGGTGGATGCTGCGCCAGAATCTGCTGACTTTCCTGATTGTAGCCGCCTGCGGATGGGGCGTTTGGTTTTTCTTCGGGGCGCTGCCGCAGATAATGTTTCCGGTGGGCGACAGCGGCTTTTTGCAGGGCGTGTTCATATCCGACACCAAAACCTCCACGCGCGAAATCGGCGTTTTGCAGAAGCGCATAGAGGACGTGTTCTACCGCACGCCGGACATCAAGAATTTCGTCCTCGTCTCCGGCGTGTCGAGCTTCATCAACCAGAACATGGGGTTTGGCTTCATCACCCTCAAACCGCGCAATGAGCGCAGGCCCATAGCGGAGGTCTCCGCGGATCTCAACGCCCAGGTTTCGATGATTCCCGGGCTGATAGCGAACTTCCAGCCGGAGCCGACCCTCAAAATCTCGACGGGCGCCACCAGCACCGAGCAGGGCAAATACTCCTTCGCCCTGACATCGATGGACCAGAATCTTCTGTACAGCGCGGCTGGCGCGTTCATTCCCAAGCTTTCGGCGCGCCGCGGCGAGATGTTCTCGAGCATACAGAGCGACATGTACCTCGACAACCCGCAGGTCGTCCTCAAACCGTTCAGGGACAAGGCGTCGATGCTCGGGCTTTCTCAGAACAATTACTCCAACGTGTTCAAGGACTCCTACGCCAAGCTCTTCTACTATCTCATCAAGACGCCCTTCCAGCAGTACTGGAGCATAATGGAGGCCTCGCGGGAATACAGGTCGTTCGAGAGCAACCTTTCGGCTCTCAACTTCCAGCCCGACGCCCTTCTGACCGGCGGGTACCCCGTGACGACCCTCACCGGCGGCGGCTCGGAACCGAACCCGCCGTACAGCCTGTCCGACTTGATTCCGTTCGACTCCATCTCCGGCACGGAGACGATTCTGGCGCCCGTCACGGTCAACCACATAGACAACTTCCCGTCGGTCACGGTGTATTTCGACCTCCAGCCCGGAGTGGCAATCGGAGACGCCGTGAACTGGATCACGCAGGTCGCCGCGGACTCCCTGCCGCAAGGGGTGACGGGGCAGTTCATCGGCGAGGCCGTCACATTCAAGGAGACCATGATGAGCCTCGTGTACCTCATAGGGGTCGCGGTGTTCGTCATGTACGTGATTCTCGGCATACTGTACGAGAGCTACATACACCCGATAACCGTCCTTTCGTCGCTTCCGATAGCGGTCGTAGGCGGCCTCGGCAGCCTCTGGATGTTCGACATGGAGCTCTCCATATACGCGATGATAGGGCTATTCATGCTTATGGGCATCGTGAAGAAAAACGGCATCATGATGATCGACTTCGCCATCATGCGCGAGCAGTCCGGAATGTCGCCCGCAGACGCCGTCCACGAAGCTTGCATGGAGAGGTTCAGGCCGATCATAATGACGACTTTCGCGGCGCTCATGGGCATGCTGCCCATCGCGCTCGGTTGGGGCAAGGCGGACGCGGAGAGCCGCATACCGCTCGGGGTGGTGGTCGTCGGCGGGCTGATTTTCTCGCAGGTGGTCACGCTCTACATAACGCCCGTAATTTATATATGGCTCGACGCCTTCCAGCGCAGGGTCTTGGACAAGATTCCGTTCTTCGCCCGCGGCGAGATCGGCAAGGCATAGCAGGAGATTTTGCAATGAAGGAAAAGTTTACAATAGCGGCGGTGTCGGCCCTCGCCTGTTTTGCGGGCGGGTGCGTATCCGTGGATTCCGAAGTGGCCCCCGCGCCGTCGAGGTATTGGAAGGCCCCGCAGGACGCAGTCCCCGAACGGGTCATACAGCCCGAGGACATAAAGACGGACAAAATAGCCTCTCCGGAGGACGGAGGGGAGGGCGGCGTCTCCGATGGGCAAAAGGGCGCCGCTTCCGCGGGCGCGGCGCAGAAGCCGAAAATCGAGCTGTCCGCCGCGGAAAAGCTGCAGGCCGGAAAGGAGCTCGCGCTCGACGACCTCGTGGATCTGGCGCTCGAAAACAACACCCAGACGCGCATTTACTGGTTCCAGGCAAAGAGCTACGCGGCGCAGAAGGGCTCGGCGATGGCTGCGTACTATCCGCAGGTTTCTGTCGGCGCGCAGGTCTACCGCAGCAAGATCCGCCCGAGCCTCGGGTACGGCGGCTCTTCAATTCCCGTCGGAACCTATTACGAGACCGGCTTCGGCCCGAGCGCCGAAATAAGCTGGATGCTCTTCGACTTCGGCAAGCGCGAGGCGCAGGTGGAGTCCGCGCAGAACGCGCTGCTCGCGGCGAATTTCGACTACAACCAGACAATTCAGGACGTCGTATTGAACGTCGCGGTCGCCTACTACGACTTTTATTCCGCATGCGGCAATGTCGAAAGCGCGAAATTGAGCCTCGACGAGGCGCGCACTGCGTACGAGTCCGCCAAGGCGCGCTTCGACCAGAGCGTCGGCAACAAGCAGGACATGCTCAACGCCCTCGCCAACGCCAAAAACGCGGAGTTCGTCCTGGAGCAGGCGCGCTCTTCCGTGGAGACCGCCCGCGCGAATCTCGCGCAGGTTCTCGGGGTGCGCGTCGGGCCGAACTTCGTCGTGTCCGCCGAGGCGGTAGTGCCGTCGAGCCCCGAGACGTCCAAAAAGATTGACGAGCTCGTCGCAAAGGCGATGCGCTCGCGCCAGACGTTGCTGGCCTCCTACGCGAGGCTCGCGAAGTCCGCGAGCGACGTGAAGGTCGCCGAGCGCGATTTCCTTCCGGAAATCGGCGCGTTCGGGCAGTTCTCGTACACCGACTACACTGACTCTCGCGGGCACCAGGACACCTATACGGGCGGATTCAGCCTCTCGTGGAGCATATTCGAAGGGTTCGCGCGCAAGTACGCGCTGCTCAACGCCAGGGCCGCCGAAAGGGCGCAGGCGCAGCAGTTGAAAGCGGCGGAGATACAGATCATATCGGACGTATGGAACTATTACCACAAGTATTCGAGCTCCGTAAAGCAGGTTGCGAGCGCGACGGCGGCGGTCGAGGCGAGCGTAGAGGCGTTCAACGCCACAAAAGTCGCCTACGAAAACGGGGTGAGCAACATCACCGAATTTCTGAACGCCCAGAGCCGCCTCGCCACGGCGCGCCAGCAGAAAGTTTCTGCGGAGGCGTCGCTTTCGGTTTCGATAGCGCAGCTCGCGCACGCGACGGGGTCGCTTACCGCCAATATTCCCGGCGACGAAGAGCTCGCGTCGATTCAAAAGTAGGCGCGCTTCCCGCGTAAAAATCAGGTTTTGCGCCGCCCGCGGGCTCGGGCGGCTTTTTATTTCTTGCCTGCCGCCCGCGCTACGTTAGATTTTTTAGCGTCTATGCAAAAAATAATTTCCATTGCCGCAATTCTTGCGGCCGCGTTTTCGGCGGCGTTCGTCTTTTTCGTGAAATCGTCGGGCGGCGGGGATTCCGCCGCTTCCGCCGCGGCGCCGGAGGGCAGGCTGAAAACGGCAATTCCCGCGGAGACGTCGGGCTGGACTTCCAAAGACGGCGAGCTCGGCGACACCGAGGAAGTCCAGCGCGCCGCCGAAAAGGTTTTGAACGTCACAGACTACGTGAACCGCTCCTATTCCAGGGACGGTTCGGAGTTCACGGTGTACGTTGCGTATTGGAAACCGGATACGATGGAAATCCACAGGGCGTCCTCGCATTCCCCCGACCGATGCTGGGTGGCGAACGGCTGGAAAAACCTGGAAGATAAAAAGTCCGAATTTCCCCATCTCGACATAGGCGGGCATAGGCTCTACGGGGGATTTTCGAGGGCGTATTCCATTTCCACGGAGCGCGGAACCGTAAAGAGGTATGTTTGGTACTGGCACATTGTGGACGGCAAGCCCTACGAGTACGGGAAATCGGACAACTTTGCGCCGACTTTCTCCAACTGGCTCAAAGGCGTGTTCTCCGCGGCGGTGGAGGGAATGCCCGAGCAGTATTTCATCCGCGTGGACTCCTCCGTTCCGCTCGAAGAGCTCAAGTCCGACGCCGGGTTCGCCGAGGTCATGAAGTCGCTCGGGAAACTCGCGCTCGAAAAAAAGCAGTAATGTTATGTCCAAGACGATAAAAATACCCTTTTTTGCGCGCGTGGACGCGGCGGCGGTCGCGGCAATGGCCGCCATGCTCACATTCGTTTTGTGGGACACCTGGTCTACGCGCCTCGACTACGCCTTCGGCTACCTCATGCCCGTTTTCATGGCATACGTCATATGGGACAGGCTGCCTAAAATCGAAAAGTATTTCGCCTCAGCCCCCGGGAGGGATTGCGGAAAATTGGCGTCGGCGCTGGCTGGGCTTCTCTTCGGCGGGATGGCGGTTTGCGGATTTCTGGGGTTCATGCTCTTTTCCGTCGTATACTCGATAGCGCGCGGGACGACAGTCCCCCTCTTCGGAATGTCGTTTTGCTTCGCGTTCGCATTCTACGGGCTCGCGTACTTCGCGGGCGCGAAAAACCTTGAAGGCCTCCGCATGCAGGCGGGCGACCGGCTGCGCTTTGCAAACTTTTTCGTCTTTCCGGCGTTCGCATGGATGGTAGCCTCCCCGCTGTTCAATTCCTGGGAGACGCTCGTAAGCGGCTATCTTCTCTCAAAAGTGGCGGTAATCGTCACGTCCGTAATGGATTTTCTCGGGTTCATGGTAGAGCTGCGCGGCAATTCCATACACTTTCCCCAGGGGGCGGTGGGCGTCGCCGACGCGTGCAGCGGCATACGCAGCCTGACGGCGTGCCTCTTTTCCGGCTCGTTTCTGGCCGCCGTTTTTCTCGACAGGTTTTGGAAGAAGGTCGCGCTCGTCGGAATGTCGATGGTGTTCGCCTTCGTAAACAACATAATCCGCGCGCTCTTCCTTTCGATATGGGCTTACCAATACGGCTCGGACTCCATATCGGGGTTTGTGCACGACGCCGCGGGATACGCGGTTCTGGGCCTTACGATAGTCGGCCTTTTGATATTGATACCGATTTTTACCCTGAATCCGGTTCCCGAAGAGTACCGTTCGGAGGGCGAAGGCGGCAAGGTGTCCGGCGAAAAGTAAGCGGGCGGATGCGGGCGATATTTGCCGGCAGAGCGCCGAAAGCGCAAAAAAAGCTCATGAAGCGCAATCTGCCGCCGGCAGAGATTGGAGCCCTCCGGACTTTTTGCTCCGGCGGAAGATGCGGGCGCATTAAATGCTGCCCGCCCGTAAAAGGGCGGGGTTTGCGGGCGCGTCAGCAGAGCAGGTCGCCGAAATCCTTGAAGTCCGCCTTGAACCCGCCCGGGAGCCCTTTGCAGATTACGCCGACGGCGTCGTGCGAATGCAGGCTTTCGAGGTGTATGCACGCTATCTCGAAGTCCTTTATGCGCTTGTCGGCGTCAAATCCGGCGTAGAGCAGGCGGGTTGCGTCCTCTATGAATTTGACGTACGCGCCGTTCAGCTCAGCGAACGCCTGTTCGTCCTCGCGCCGCACCATCGTCTGGGTTTCGGTGTGCAGGGCCTCTAGGCATATTGCGTGCATGTCCTCTATCGACACGTGCGACGAACCCTCTATCTCCGCCGATATGCGCGCCTTGCTGCGCTGCGAATGCGGCACGCAGTATACGTTGCGCGTCCTGCGGGCGTGCTCGCTGAGCTCCGAAGAGCAGGGGCAGGCGGACGAGTACACGAAGTCGAACACTATGAACTTTCTGAAAATGTCGAGGTCGTCCATCGTCCCCTCGTAGGAGCACTTGTAGTACTGCCAGGCTTTCAAGTTGCTGCGCAGGCTCGTTTGCAAAATCGGGTAGTTGAAGTCTATTTTGATTCTCGCGCGGGAGGTTTTGAGCTGCTCCTTCATCTTCACGAGGACTTCTTCGAGCAAATCCGGCGTGAAAACCCTGTCGGCGAAAAGGTAAAACACCCTCATTATCCTCGACATGTTTATGCCCTTGGAATCAGCCGCAAGCGACACCGTTGCCGTCACCGACGCCTCGGCCTCCCTTACTTCGCAGTCTTTGGTGAGGAATTTGAGGGGCATTTTGAAATTGTGCATTCCAACCTGCATAATCGGGACGTTCGCGCCGCTTATGGAGTTTTTGTCGGCGTTTTGCACGTCTGGCAGGGTGGAAATGTAGTCGCTCTCCGCCTTGAAGCCGTCTTCGTAGCGCGGCACGGGCGCGTTCTGCGCGCAGAATGCCGGATTCCGGCGGGTCTGCGTTTCTTTTTTTGCGTTTTCCATTGTCGATAAAAGCCTCTTATAATTTCCCTTTTCGGATTGCGCGCAAGCTTTTTAAGCGGCGGTTCCGGAGGCGCGTTTTTTTGCGACGGCGCGGATTGAAATCCACACGAGCGTTCCGGCGATGGCAGCGAAGACGAGCCCGGGCATCGGAACCCCCACCAGCGCCATTAACAGCAGGTCTATCAGCGTCGGCGGGGTGACGGCGAGCATCGCGATTTTCGCGCACTTCCAGTAGCCGAGCGACGGCATTGCGCCGAGGGCGAGGGTTTTGGCGGCAAGCCCCATAGCGAGGGAATAGACCGCGTTCATAAAGAGCGACGCCGCGAAGAACACCGCGGGTAGAACCGCCCATAGCATGACGCCCTTCGGGGGAAAGAGGTCCGACAACTTTGCGGACTCCCCGGGCGGAAGGAAGCTTTCAAACGGAAGGGACTGTTCGAATCCCGCCCCGTAAAACGACAGCCTGTCGCGCTCGACGGAAAACGCCAGGCCTTTTACGGCGGCGGCGTCGAGCTTCCCGGGGGTGGCGACGGCGAATGTCTTTCCGGAGGCCGACTTGAATTCCACGGGCTTCCCGTCCGGAGTTTTGACGCCCCCGCGCGAGATCTCGACGGACTCCATCAGGGGAATCGCGGGCAATATGAATTTTTCGTAGAAATCGGAGAGCGGCTTGGCGGACATCGCTGAGGTCGCGGCCGCGCATATCGCCGACAGCGTTAGAATGTACGCTATCGCCTTCCACTTCCATTCAAAGGCCGCCTCCTCGTAGGCGGCGGGCGGCGCGAACGATTTCGCTATCGCGGTCAGAACATTCATACGTCAGTCTTTGCGCCTTTCCATCATGATATTGAAGCTTTCGGGGAGCGGGGCGGACGCGGAAAAATCCGCCGCATTTCCGGCTATTTCGAGATGCAGGACAGTCTGCGAGCAGTGCAGAAAGAGCCTCCCGATTCCCGAAGCCGCGCGGAGCCTCCGGTTCGCCCTGAAATCGCCGTAAGTGGCGTCGCCGAGTATGGGCATTGCGTGCTTTGCGCACTGGACGCGCAGCTGGTGCGTCAGCCCCGTGAGCGGCTCGAGCTTCACGAGGCACAGCCCGTAGTTGTTTTTATCGAACCCTTCGACCGAAAATTTAGCCTCGGCTTTTTTCGCGGCGCCCGCAGGCGCGCGGAGGGCGGAGTTGCGCACGAACCCCGCGAATTTGCGCTCGAAGAGCGTGTCGCGCCAGAATCCGGAGCGCGCGGGCGCGCGGCAGACGCATATGGCGCGGTAAATTTTTTCGGCCCTGCGGCTGCGGAAAGCCTCCCGAGCGGCGGCGGCGGCGTCTGGGTCGGAGGCGGCTATGACTATTCCGGAAGTCGGGGAGTCGAGGCGGTTTGCGAGCCACAGCCTGCGCTTGTGCCCGCTTTCGTCCTCCCACGAAAAGTACTCTCCGTCGAAGTTGTAGGGCGCGAGCACCATCGGATGTCCCCTCTTGCCGTCGGGGTTGGGGTGCGAGGAATATCCCGCCCTCTTCGATATGGCGATTATCCCGCGCGGGTCGAGGGCTGCGATTTCGCAGCCCGGGGCGAGGGGTATGCTTTTTGCTGCGTTTTCGGCGTCGTTCATCGGTAGTGGAAAGTTATGCGCACGTCTTGGTTTTGTTCTCCGAGCGCGGAAATCATCTCGCGGGTCCATTCGCCGTAAGGGGCGGTGGTGAGTATGGACTGCTCGCACAGCCCGCGTCCGGTGTTGGTGGAGTTTGAATAGAGAACGGATATGGATGCGAGGGCGCCGGTTTTGTCTATGGAGTACTCTATGACGACGGTCGTGTTTACCGCCGTGTTGAGGTCGTACTGCGAGCCGAGCAAATTCCACTGGCGCGAGATGGCCTCTATCATTCTCTGCTGGTACGCCCCGAACTCGCTGAATCTCGAGTCCACCGCTATCGTCCCCTGCATGCTCGCGCGCGTGCGGTTGTCGGCGAGCGGTCCGGCGGGGATTCTCATGCTCAGGTACGGGCGCGGCTTGGGCGCGGGCAGGGACTCGTCGGTGGGCGGAGCGTCGGGGGCGGGGCGGGGCTCCGCCGAGACGCGCGTCCCGTTCGGCGCGCCGGAGTCTCCGCCGTCCGCGGGAGTTTTCGGAGCGCCGTCGGTCGGGGATTTTTTTGAGGAATCGTCCGATGCGCGCTTTGCGGGGTCGCCCTCGTCCCCGTCGGGGATTTTGTCGGATGGCGTTTTGCCGTCCGCCTTTTCGGGCGAAGCCGCCGCTTTCTCGCCGTCTTCGGAGGATTCCGGCAGGCCCTCGTCCGGCTTGGCGGGAGCCGCCGCGCCTTTCCCTGCTCCGTCCGCCTCAGCGCCGGTGCCCGCCGGAGCCGCGGGGGCGGCTTCCGCCCTCGGAAATTCGGACACCTGCGCGGGCTGTTCGAGCGGCCTTTGCAGGGTCTCGAACGGCTGCTGCGGGCTCAGGATATCCTCCGGAGAGCTCGTGCCCGAGACTATCTTTTTGCCGCCCTTTATCTCCCCCTCGACGTACGGCATTTTCGACTTCGACGAGGGGTCGGTTATAATGTCCGCCGCGCGCTGGTCGGTGAAGGATTCCGGAGCGTCCGCCGACGCCGGCTTTTGCGTGTTCGCGAGCGGGTTGGCCTCGACGAAATCGGGAAGCTTTCTCGAGATTTGCGGCGGCAGTATTTCGAGCTTGAGTTCTTCCGTCTCGGCGGCGGGGGGCGAAAATTCCGCGAATTGCTCCGGCGTGAGGCAGTACGCCGCCAGGTGCAGCAGGAGCGCGGCGGATATTCCGGCGGCGACGGCCGTTTTGTCCGCCGCGCGCCCGCTCTCGTATATGTCTATTTCCGCCGCAGTCCGCCCGACCATTTGCGCTCACAGCCGTTCAAATTTCGGCAGCTCCCTCTCCACGAGTCCGCACGGCAGCCCCATCACGTTGTCGAAGTTGCCGTCTATTTTTTCTATGATCATGGAGCCCCGCTCTTGTGCGGCGTACGCTCCCGCCTTGTCGAGCGCGTCCACGCATTTCAGGTATTCCGAAATTTCGCCTCCGGAGAGGGTTTTGAACGTCACGCGCGACTCCTCCGCGAACGCCGCCGACTTCTTCCCGCCCTCCTTCGCAAACGCCACGCCGGTGAACACCGAGTGCGTTTTGCCGGAGAGCTCGCGCAGCATCCTTTCGGCGTCGCACAAATCGGCCGGCTTCCCGTAGATTTTCCCCCCGAGCGAAACTATGGTGTCCGCTCCGAGAACCGTCCTTTCGGGGAATCGCGCCGCAACCGAAAGCGCCTTCGACAGCGCGTTGCGGCGCACGAGCTCCGAGGGTTCGATTCCCTGCGAATTGTCCTCGGCGGCGTCGGAGACGCGGACTTCAAACGGTATTCCCGCCCGCGCGAGCAGCTCGCTGCGCCGCGGGGAGGCCGACGCCAGAATTATCTTGTTGTAAATTTCGCCGCCCATAATAAGCATTAGGCGGATAATGATGAAAATTGCGGCGCAAAAGGCAAAAGAAAAAAAAATGTTAGAGGCGCGCGGACTCTCGTTTGAGGCGGGGCGCAAGATCCTCGACGGAATCGACTGGACGGTTTTGGAGGGCGAGCGATGGGTTCTGCTCGGCGCGAACGGCGCGGGAAAGACCTCCCTGCTGTCCACGATATGCGCGTACAACACTCCGTCTTCGGGCGACATGTGGGTGGACGGCAAAAAATATTCAACCTACAACTGGCAGAAAATGCGCGAAAAAATCGCCCTTGTGGGAAGCCAGGTCAAGCGCAAGATAAACCCCGACGAGAAGGTTCTCGAAGTGGTCGTCAGCGGCAAGTTCGCGCAGATAAACTATTGGGGCAGGATCACGAGGCCGCTGATTTTCGAGGCGTACGAAAAGATGAAGGAGCTCGGCATAGGCGGGCTCGTGGACGACTGCTGGGAGTACATTTCGCAGGGAGAGCGGCAGAAGGCGCTGATCGCCCGCGCGCTGATGGCGAAGCCGTCGGTGGTGTTTCTCGACGAGCCGTGCACGGGTCTCGATCCGGTGGCGCGCGGCAAGTTCGTCGAATTTCTCGATTCGCTTGCGCGCTCAAAGAAAATTCCCGCAATCGTCATGGCTACCCACTATGTCGAGGAAATCCCGCCGTCGTTCACGCACGCCATCATAATAAAGGGCGGGCGGGTTTTGGCGTCCGGCGATATATCGAAAGTTTTGACTTCCAAAAACCTCGGCGAGGCCTACGGCGCGGAGTGCTCCCTGCGGCGGCGCGGCGGAAGGTACGAGCTGCGCGTCAAATAGCGCGCGGCGGAGCGCGGCGCAATATCCGCTTTTGCGCGGGCCGCCGGACCTTCGCTTTCGGGTCGGGCGCGCGGACTGCCATTTTGCGCTTGCGCGGGGCGGGTAAATCCTTATCGTCTCGGCGAATGAAACCGCTTGCGCTTTTTGCCGCGCTTTTTTCAGCCTGCGCCCTGTTTGCCGCCTCGCCGCCGTCGGCGGGGGATCTGCCGAAAAGGCTTTTGGAGAAAAACCCCGAGTTTGTCCCGTTTTCCGCCGACCCCGAACCCTACGCCGGAAAGCTTCCGCCGGAGCCGAGCGGGTGCGCGGATTTCGAGATAGAGCTCCCGAAATCCTCCGGTTCCGCGGTGGCGGCGGCGGACTTCGGCTTTTTGCCGGACAATCCCGACTGCGCCGCCGCCCTCAACAGGGCTTTGGCGCATTGCAGGAAAATCGGGGCGTCCAGGCTCGAGCTCGCCCCGGGAACTTACCGGTGCTTCGTGTCGGACGGCGTTGAAATGGATTCCCTGCGCGACTTGCTCGTCGACGGGAAGGGGGCGACCCTCGTTTTCAGGAGGACGGACGGCAAGCCGAATTTCTCGATAAAAAACTGCCTCCGCGTAAAAATTCGCGACTTGAAAATCGACTGGGACTGGGAAACCGACCCGCTCGGCGCATTCGTCAGGGTTGTGGGCAAACATGCCGACAAAAACGCCGACAGCTACATAGACGTGGAGTTTGTAGGGTTCGCTCGGTACCCCCTCTACGGAAAGCCTATGCCGGTAAAAGTGATGACCCTGATGGACGAAAACTGCGAGGGGATTTCCAACGAGAGGGGCTCCGCTTATTTCGGCACGGGCGACGGGCACTACGGAACGAAAAGCGAATGGCTTTCCCCAAACAGGGCGCGCATTTACCCGGGCGTCGCGCCCGTCGGCCTGCCGCGGCCCGAAGACTACCCGAGCGAGTATTCTAAAAAGAAAAATTTTTGGATTTCCGGCAGGGCGCTCGTCGGCAGGACATACCGCATAATGCACCAGTACTACGGGAAAAACGCCTTTGAAATTTCAGACAGCCGGCACCTTACTTTTGAAAATATCGACGTGTACTCCTGCCGCGGAATGGGATTTTTGGTAAAGGGGGGAACTTCGCACTGGCAGGCGTTGAACGTATCGTTCGTCCCGCGCGGCGGCAGGCCGTGCTCAACCACCGCCGACGTCGTGCACTGCACGTCAAACGGCGGGGTCGCCAAGCTCGTCGGCCTGCGCGCCACTTTGAACCAGGACGATATTTTCAATTTCCACGACAAGGCGGCGTTCGGCAAATTCGATTCGCCCGACGCCTTCAAATTTTTGAATATGGGAGGGGCGCGCTACATAGACGCCGCGCCCGGCGACGAGGTGGAAATTTTTAACGCCGACTACACTCCGGCGAATTTCAGGGCCAAAATATTGTCGGTAGACGGCAATGTCGCCCGCCTCGACTCGCCGTTCGGCGGCGGCGCTGACGGAAAGGGGTACATACTCCAAAAGGCGTCGCACCGCACGCGCAACATACTCATAAAAGACTGCGTTTTCAAAAACCACGCGGGCAGGGGAATAATGCAGTCGAGCGACGCCACGATAGAAAATTGCAGGTTCGAAAACGGCATCAGCATACCCCTGCGCTTCCAGCGGGCTTTCTCCATTCGCAACTGGGCGGAGGGCTACGGGTGCCGCAATGTCGTAGTGCGCGGCTGCGAGTTTTCCGACGCGAAAATAAACTCGGGGCTCTACGGCGTTTACCACGAAATTTTCGCGGGCAGCCGCAGGACGGACGGCGCCGGCGGCTTCGACAAGTCGGCGACTGCTTCCGACATCCTGATAGAAAAGTGCCGCTTCAAAAATATGCTAGCGATGTCGCTGTATTCCAATTTTGCGAAAAACGTCACTTTCAGGGACAACAAAATAGAAGTGTCCGATTCTCCCGCGGCAAAGAGCTACGCCGGCTGCGCTCTCTTTGAGAACAGCGAAAACGTCGCCTTCGTGAACAATGCCGTATGCGCGCGCAATCCGGAGGCGATAGGGGCTTTCATCTGCGATACCCAAAATGCGGTCGTCGCGGGCAATTCCGCAAAAAAGGCGAAGGAATAGTTGCCGGAATTTCTCCGGCGGGCTGCGGCGGCTTCCGAACCGCTTGGGGCGAAAGGGCTTTCTTGCCGCGCACGCCTTATCGGGCTGCGGCGGATTCGCTCCCGCCCGCCTGCGGCTTGCGCTCTTCGGCGGCCTTTTTTGCGGCCTCCTCCTCCGCCATTAGCTCGGCCAGCCTCTGCGCGGTATTTGGGAAAGGCGGGTAGATGAACGGCTCTATCGAAACCGCTCTGCGGGATTTTTCGTCGATTTCGATTGATGCCGCGCAGATTCTCGGGTCGCCCTCGGCCATTGCAAACGCCCGCGGGCGACCGTCTATGAAACGCTGCAAAATTATCTCCCACTTGCGCCCGAGGCACGAGGCCCACGGGCCCGTCATTCCGGCGTCGCTCAAAAACGCGAGCCCCTTGGGGAATATGCGCGCGTCGTTCGTGGGAATGTGCGTGTGGGTGCCGACCACCGCCTGCGCCCTGCCGTCGAGATGCCACGCCATCGAGACCTTTTCGGAGGTCGTCTCCGCATGGAAGTCGAGAAATACGGCGTCGCACAGCGGCTTGATTCTGTCTATCATCTCGCCCGCCGCCGCGAACGGGCAGTTGGCCTTTATCTTCATGAGCGTCTGCCCGAGCAACGAGAACACCCCGAGCTTCATTCCGTCCTTTTCGAGGATGAGGTATGTGCGCCCGGGATTGCTCGATGGCAGGTTTGCGGGGCGGCAGACTTTTTCGAGCGCGCCTATTTCGCCCTCAAAGCACCGCTGGTCCCAGATGTGGTCGCCGAGGGTAATGGCGTCCACGCCGCATCGGAAGAGCTCTTCGGCCATGTTTTTTGTCAGCCCGTTTCCGCCCGCCGCATTTTCGGCGTTTGCGATTACGAAGTCCGTTCCGAGGCTCTCGCGTATGCGGGGAAGGTTGTCGGCGAGGATTCTCCTGCCGGGCTTGCCCACTATGTCGCCGACAAAGAAAATCTTCATCGCGCGCAAAGCCCCAGTTTTTCGGCGACTTCGCGCATGTCGGCCGCCGCCCCCCTTTCGGAGAGCTCCGGCGGAATTTTTACGAGAATGCCCCTGGCGCCGTAGAAGTCCGCGAGCGGAAGCGTCGTTGAGCGGAAGACTTCGAGCCGCTTTTTGACAGTCTCGGGCTTGTCGTCGTCGCGGGTGAAGAGCTTTCCGCCGCACTTGTCGCAGATCCCTTCGGATTTCGGCGGGTTGAACTCCCTGTGGTAGGGCGCCTGGCACTCGGAGCATATCATGCGGCCCGAAATTCGGCGGATAATTTCGGCGTCCGGAACGTCGAGGTAGAGGGCGTATGAAATTTCCTCCCCGAGCTCGGCGAGAATTTTGTCGAGCATTTCCGCCTGCGCGAGCGTGCGCGGAAAACCGTCGAGTATGAATCCGCCGGCGGTGTCCGGCTTTGACAGGCGGTCTTTGACCATCGCCGCCGTGACGCCGTCAGGAACGAGCTCGCCCTTGTTTATGTACGATTTCGCAAGTTTGCCGAGCTCCGTCCCCTCCTTTATGTTGTTTCTGAAGAGGTCGCCCGTGGAGACCTGCGCTATTCCGAGGACTTCGCAGAGGGCGACGGCGCGCGTGCCCTTGCCGCTGCCGGGCGCGCCCAGCATTATCAGGTTGGCTTTTTTCATGTCTAAAATTTAAGCCGAATATAATTGCAACGCCCCCGAAAATCGGCAAGCCTTTTTTAGCATGCAGGGGTTCGACTTCAAAAAGCGCATTTGCGGGTTAAGCTCCGACGGCGGCGGCAGCGTCGCGGTGTACGTCGATTCCAACGGGCGCAGGGAACGCGTTTGCGCGCCGTTCGAGCCGTTTGTGTGGACGTCCTCCCGCGCGGCGCGCACGCCGTTCGAGTCGGGGCGCGATCGGTTGAATGGGCCGGATTTCGCCGTTTTGGACGCCCTCGTCAAATTCCCCGACGACGCGGCGGCGAACGCCTTCTTGAAGGCGCGTGACAAATCTCTGCCGCTCGAAAAGCTCGGGTGCGCCGAAAACCTTTTTCTGGCGCGCAATTCGCTGCGCATGTTCGAGGGCATGGCTTTCGGCGAGATCCGCATTGCGGAGCTTTCGGTTTCCGTCTCGGATTCGCCCGAGACTTTCGGCAAAATCTACGCTGCCGCCCTCGCGGGCGCGGGAGGGTTCAAAATCCTGCGCGCGCGGGATTTTTCCGACGCCGCGGAGAGGGAGCTCTTGGCGGCGCTCAATTCGGAAATCGCCGCGCGCGACCCCGACATAATCGTCGGGCACGAAATTTTCCGCAGGGATCTCGCCGCCGTCGCCGCGCGCGCCAAAAAGCTCAAAATCCCGCTTTCGTGGGGCAGGGGCGGGGAGGCGGCGACTTTCAGAAAGAGCAGGCTGAAGCTCGCGGAGCGCTCTTTCGGGTACGTCAGGTGCGACATTCCCGGCAGAACCGTGGCGGACACGTCGCTCATGGCGCAAATATACGACGTGAGCGTGCGCGACATGGCTTCGTATTCCCTCAAAGACTGCGCCGTCCACTTCGGAATCGACCCGTCCGCCGAGCGCGCGCCTTTCCGCCTCGGCGGAGAGCTCGGCGCGTTTTTGAACGACTCTGAAAAATTTGAATCCGCCGCGCGCAGAAAATTGGAGGATTGCGCCAGGCTCGCCGACAGGCTGCTGCCCTCGTATGTGGCGCAGGTCGGCAACTTCCCGATGACTCTTCAAGAGTGCCTTTTGCGCGGCAGCGGCGCCAAGGTAGAAAACCTCTTTCTGGAAAAATACCTCGCTTCGTCCGCCGCGCTTCCGCTGCCGGCGCGCAGCAAGTATTTCGAGGGGGCGCTTTCGGAGAGCTTCGCCCTGGGCATATTCAAAAACGTATTGCACTACGACGTTGCGTCGCTATACCCGAGCATTATGCTGCTGCTCGGCAGGTGCCCGAAAAACGACTACCTTAACGTCTTCGTGTCCGAACTGCGCAGGCTGCGCGAGTACCGCCTGAAATACAAGGCGCTCGCGAAGTCCGAGCGCGACCCGGCCCTCGCGAGGGAGTACGACGCGCGCCAGATAAGCTTCAAAATCCTCATAAACTCCTTTTACGGATACCTCGGGCTCGACAACGCCACGTTCGGCGACATCGCGCTCGCCGAAGAGGTCACGCGCAGGGGCAGGGAGCTTTTGGAAAAGATAATCGGCGCGTTTTCCGCGGTCGAGGGCTGCAAGGTTCTCGAGGCGGACACCGACGGCATATACGTTCAGAGCGGGGAGTATTTTGAAAATCCCGACGGCCTTCTTTCGAAAGTCCTGCACGTTATGCCCGAGGGCATAGACCTCGAATTCGACGGGGCGTTCGACGCCATGCTATGCTACAAGGCAAAAAACTACGCCCTGCTGCAAGGCGGCAAGATCATATTGAAAGGCTCCGCCTTCAAAAACCGCGCCACCGAGCCCCTGTTGAGGTCGCTCACGGCAGAGATGGCGAAGGCGAAGCTGCTCGGCGACTCCGCCGGCCTCGGCGGGATTGTCGAGGACGCGCGCCGGTCGGTGCTCTCCGGAGCCGCCGACATAGACTCGCTTTCGAGGAGCGAATACATAAACAAGCCCGTCGCCCAGTATCTTGAAGAAGTCCAAAACGGCGGAATGCGCCGCGCGCCGATGGAGGCCGCCGCAATGCTTGCGCCGCGCCCGGAGGTCGGCGACAGAATATCGTACTATATCGCCCGCGGCGACGGAAAACGCGCGCCCGACTGGAAGAACGCGCGCCCGACCGCGCTGTACGACGCCGAAAAATTTCCGTACGACGCCGGCTACTACGCGCGCAAAATCGACGACTGGCGCAGGAGGTTTTCCGACCTCATATCGGACGAAAAACAGGCGGAGCTGTTTTAGCGCGCCTTCTAAAAAACTTGATTCCGCCGGGCGCTTTTGCGACAATCGCGCGCGATGAAAATTTTGGAATACAAGAGAGCCGGTTTTTGGCGCGACCTCGCCGGCGCATGCCGTTCCGACGCCGCCGGCGCCAAAGTCTCCGCCGCCGTTGAGTCCGTAATATCCAAAGTTCGCGAGTCGGGCGACGCCGCGCTCGAAGAGCTGACTTTGAAGTTCGACGGGGCGCGGGTGCCCGCGCGGAAAATGCGCGTCTCGCCCGCGGAGATAAAGAGCGCGCTCGCCGCAGTGGGCTCGCCCGACAAGAAGGCCATACGCGAGGCGGTCGCATGCGTCAAAGCGTACCACGCGCACACTTTCCCGAAAAACTGGCGCGCTAAAAATCCGCACGGGGCCGTCATAGGCGAAAACTTTTATCCCATAGGCCGCGTCGGGCTCTACGTTCCGGGCGGGCACGCGCCCCTCGTCTCCACCGTCGTCATGACGGCAACTCTTGCAAAGCTCGCAAAATGCCCCGAGATCTGCGTATGCACGCCTCCGGCTCCGGACGGAACCCTCAACCCTCACATACTTGCGGCGCTTTCCATCGTCGGGATTTCCGAAATCTACAAAATAGGGGGTGCGCAGGCGATAGCGGCGATGGCCCTGGGGACAAAGACCGTCAAGCCCGTGGACAAGCTCTTCGGCCCGGGCAACGCCTACGTCGTCGAGGCGAAGCGCCAACTCTTCGGAACGGTGGGCGTAGATCTCCTGCCCGGGCCGAGCGAAATTCTGGTGCTGGCCGACTCTTCCGCAAATCCGCGGTTTGTAGCCTCCGACATGCTCTCGCAGGCTGAGCACGGCAGCGGCAGGGAAAAGATATTCCTCGTCACCACCTCCAAAAAGCTCGTGGAGGACGTGCGCGGGCTCCTGCCCGAAATGGCTTCCAGGCTCTCGCGCTCCGACGCGCTTATGAGAATCATAGCGGACGGGTGCGTCGTCGCGCTCGTGCCGAACCTCGACGCCGCCTGCGAAATCGCGAATTTTGTCGCGCCCGAACACATGGAGCTGATGGTTTCCTCTCCCGAAAAGCTCGCCCCGAAGATACGGACTGCCGGCGCGATTCTCGCCGGAGACTATACCCCGACCGTCCTCGGCGACTTCACCGCCGGCCCGAGCCACACTCTGCCGACGGGGCGCACGGGCAGGTTCTCGGGCGGATTGCAGCTGATAGACTTTATGCGCCGCAGCTCTTTTGTGAAATACGGCAAAAAATCCGCCGCGCGCGCCGCCGGCGTCGTCGGGGCGTTCGCCGCGATGGAGAGGCTCGACGCGCACGGCTCGAGCCTCATTCAGAGGCTTTGGCAAAATGGCGGCCGCTGACGGAGATTCCATCGCGAACCTCCTGCGCAAAAACAAGAGGCTTTCGCGCGAGCTTTCGCGCATGGAGACGGTTTTCAACGCCATACGCTCGGCGATTGTCGTCTGCGACTGCGCGGGGGAGATAATTTTTGCAAACTCCTACGCGGGGGATCTGCTCGGAATCGGGGCGGCGGACGTGTCGATTTTCAAGCTTCTCCCCGGAATGGACGCGGCGGTTTCAGACGCCGCGCGCGGCTCTTACGCTCTGCGCGAATTCGAGATTTCCTATCCCGAAAGAAAAATGCTTAGCGCGCAAATCATACCCTTCGACTTCGGCGACGGGGGGACTTTCGCGCTGATTCTAAACGACGTCACGCGCGAAAAGCTCTCAACCGAGGAGAGGATAGAGAGCGAAAAGCTGTCGTCGCTTTTGAATCTCGCCTCCGGCGTGGCGCACGAGATAGGCAACCCGCTAAACTCGATCAATATCCACTTGCAGCTCGCGATGCGCCGCCTCAAAAAGCTCGCGGAGAAGCTGCCCGGCGACGGGCTCGTCGAAGGCGTGAGGGAGTCTGTCGAAATCTGCTCGTCGGAAGTGTCGCGGCTCGACTCCATAATAGAAAATTTTTTGAAAGCTCTCCGCCCGATGCGCCCCGACATGGCGGACTGCGACCCGATAAAGCCGCTCGCCGAAACCCTCAAAACGCTCGACGCGGAGCTGGAAAATCTCGGCGTATCGGTCGCGGTGAATGTGGATGCCCCGCTGCCGACGGTGTACGCCGATGCAAACCTGTTGAAGCAGCTTTACTTTAACATTCTCCACAACGCGATGGAGGCGATGGACGCCGGCGGCGACATCACTGTGCGCGCACTCGCCGACGACGATTTTGTGAAAATCTCCTTTGCCGACACGGGGTGCGGAATAGACGAAGATGGAATGTCAAAGCTTTTCCAGCCCTACTACACCACGAAAACTGACGGACACGGCTTGGGAATGACGATAATCCAAGCGATAGTCAGGGCGCATGGCGGAAAGATAGACGTGGAAAGCGGTCCGGACAGGGGGACGACCGTAACCGTAAGTTTCCCCAGGGCTCACCGCAGGATCCGCACCCTCCGCCAAAACGCGCCATAGCGCCGCTGATACTCCGCTTTGCGCCGCCGCGCGACCGGACATATACGCCGCTGTATAATGCCCGCCCGCGCCGCGGCGCAAATGCTCGTCTGAGCGGCACTCTGGCGCGTTTTGGCTTTGCGCTTGGGGGTGTTTTTGTTTTTCCCTAACCCAAGATGTGGACGAACCTCCCGTAAAAAAGCCCGCCCGCGCCGCGGCGCAAATGCTCGTCTGAGCGGCACTCTGGCGCGTTTTGGCTTTGCGCTTGGGGGTGTTTTTGTTTTTCCCTAACCCAAGATGTGGACGAACCTCCCGTAAAAAGCCCGTCCGCGCGGCGGCGCAAATGCTCGTCTGAGCGGCACTCTGGCGCGTTTTGGTGGGTATCGGGATTTGTTTTTCCCTTTTCTACCCCAATATGGAAAATGAAATTTCTGCGGGAGATTTCTTAACCCTTCAAGCTCGGGCGGGCGCAAGGTGCGCCTGTCGTAGAAGGTGCTGACGCCCCTTACGAAGATTGGCTCCGCCAATGCTTTTATCCTTCCCCGTTCCCCACAAAAAACGAACCTCCCATGAGGGGTTCGTTAATACTTCCGGAGTTCGTTTTGAAAAAAACCAGCTTTCCCGATTTGGCGCAATGATTTTGGATGCGGGGCAAGGGCGGGCGGCAGGGCCGCCGGCCATTGAAGGGGCTACGCCCCTTACGCCCATTGCTTTGCAATAGGGCTATCCCCACTATTTCCTGAATACTCCCTCGCGTGGCGTATTAAACATGCGCGAGCGGTCTTAAAGGCTTTCTTAACGCAGCCACGCGCCAAAATCATTCGTCAAATCACGAGGCCGCCGTTTACGGAGATTACCTGGCCGGTTATGTACGAGGCCTCCTCCGACGCCAAAAACGCGCAGACCCTCGCTATGTCCGCCGGCTTTCCAAAGGTTTTGAGCGGAATCGCAGCCTTAGCCGCCTCCACGATGTTTCCCGGCAGTTTTGCCGTCATGTCCGTTTCTATGAAGCCCGGGGCCACCGCGTTCGCCGTTATGTTGCGCGCGGCAAGCTCCCTCGCCAGCGTCTTTGTAAAGCCTATTATGCCCGCTTTCGCCGCCGAGTAGTTCGCCTGTCCCGCATTCCCCGCTATTCCGGAGACGGACGTTATGTTGATGATTCTTCCCCATCTCTTGCCCATCATGGCCCTCACGAGGTTGCGGGAAAGGTAGAAGCACGACGAGAGGTTTGTGGAGATCACGTCGTTCCACTCTTCGTCGGTCATGCGCATCAGGAGGTTGTCGCGCGTTATGCCGGCGTTGTTTACGAGGATGTCCACGGCGCCGTATTTTTTGAGGATTTCGGCGCATTTTTCTTTTGTTTGGGCGGCGTCGGAGACGTCGAATGCGAAGCTTTCGGCCTTCCCTCCGGCTTTGCGTATCTCCTCCGCGACCGCCCCGCACGAGGATTCGTTGCGGCTCACGCATATTACGGCGCAACCCGCCTGCGCGAGCTCCAGCGCGATTTCCCTGCCTATGCCCCTGCCGGCGCCGCTCACGAGCGCCGTCTTGTCTGCGTATGTGAGTTTCATGGTTTGGGATATTGCACGCAAGGGGGGAGGATTGGAAGCTTTTTGTGCGGAAAAATCCGGCGGGCGGGCGCTGCGGGGCGCCCGCTTTCGGGGCGTTTAGGGCAAAAATTGTGTTGAAAAGCCCGCGCCGATATGCCTTATTAAAAGCTTCATTTTCCAAACAGAAAACAATACGAACGCACAATCATGGTAAACATAAAGAAATCGGTTCTGTCGTCAGTGCTCAAAAAGTTTCTGATGGCTATAACGGGCTTCGTGCTGGCCTCGTTCCTCCTGATACACATGCTGGGCAACCTGCAGACGTTCGAGGGCGGGCCGCACGCGATTAACGTATACGCGCACACGCTCCAGACGCTGCCGTGGGAAGTTCTCTGGGGATTCAGGCTGACGCTGCTCGCGTGCTTTGTGGTTCACTTCCTTACGGCCTACATGCTCGTTGTTGAAAACAACAGGTCGCGCCCGCAGCAGTACGCCGTAAAGAAGTCGCTTTCTTCGTCGCTGGCGGCCCGCACCATGATATATTCCGGCACCGTCGTGATAGCGTTCGCGGTTCTGCACATTCTCCACTTTACGGTTCTCAATCTCAATCCCGACTTCAAGATTCTCGAATGGGTCGCCACGGGCGGGATCTACGAGGGCAAAACCCTCCACGACGTTTACGCGATGCTCATAATGGGATTCTCCAATCCGTGGGTGGCGCTCGGCTATGTATTCGCCATGATTGTGATAGCCTTCCACCTCTCGCACGGCGTTTCGAGCATGTTCCAGTCGGTGGGCCTGCGCAACGAGGCTTGGAGGTACCGCCTCAACGCGATCGCCGTCGCATACTGCGTCGTCATAGCCGCAGGTTTTTCGCTCAACCCGCTCGCCGTGTTGGTCTCCAAGTATACGGACTGCGAAATACTGCCCGTAAAATGCGTCCTCAAACAGATTGAGGCTCAGAAAGCCGCGGGCGCCGGCAAGATATTCGTCGATTACGGCTTCCTCTCCGGCAAAGCCGCAAAATGCGCCGCCGCAAAACCCGAAGCCAAGAAATAAAGCAGGAAAGGAAAATCATGAATTTGGATTCTAAAATTCCGGAAGGGCCGATAGCCCAGAAGTGGTCCAACTTTAAGGCGCACGCCAAGCTCGTCAACCCCTCGAACCGCCGCAAGTACAGCGTGATAGTTGTCGGCAGCGGGCTGGCGGGCGCGTCTGCGGCGGCGAGCCTGGCGGAGCAGGGGTACAACATCCAGTGCTTTTGCTACCAGGACAGCCCCCGCCGCGCGCACTCCATCGCCGCCCAGGGAGGCATCAACGCCGCCAAAAATTACCAGAACGACGGCGACAGCGTTTACCGCCTCTTTTACGACACCGTAAAAGGCGGCGACTTCCGCTCGCGCGAGGCGAACGTCTACCGCCTTGCGGAAGTGAGCGGCAACATTATCGACCAGTGCGTGGCGCAGGGGGTCCCCTTCGCCCGCGAGTACGGCGGGCTGCTCGCCAACCGCTCGTTCGGCGGCGCGCAGGTCAGCCGCACTTTCTACGCGCGCGGGCAGACGGGCCAGCAGCTCCTGCTCGGCGCGTATTCCGCGCTTGAAAAGCAGATCGGCCTCAAAAAGGTGAAGATGTACCCGCGTCGCGAAATGCTCGACCTCGTCCTTGTGGACGGGCACGCCAAGGGCATCATCGTCCGCAACCTCGTCACCGGCGAGATCGAGCGGTATTCCGCCGACGCGGTTCTGCTGTGCACGGGCGGCTACGGCAACGTGTTCTACCTTTCCACAAACGCGCAGGGCTGCAGCGTGACGGCGGCGTTCAAGTGCTACAAGCGCGGCGCCGGCTTCGCAAACCCCTGCTTCACGCAGATCCACCCGACATGCATTCCCCAGCACGGCGACCAGCAGAGCAAGCTGACCCTCATGAGCGAGTCTCTGCGCAACGACGGCCGCGTATGGGTTCCCAAGAAGGCGGAGGACTGCACCAAGAACCCCAACGACATACCCGAAGAGGATCGCGACTATTACCTCGAAAGGAAATATCCGAGCTTCGGCAATCTCGCCCCGCGCGACATATCCTCGCGCGCGGCGAAGGAGGCGTGCGACGACGGACGCGGGGTGGGCCCCGTTGTCAACGGTTCCCGCAGGGGCGTGTACCTTGATTTCGCCGACGCCATAAAGCGCGACGGCCTGCACACTATCGAGGAAAAGTACGGCAACCTCTTTGAAATGTACGAGAGGATTACCGGCGAAAACGCCTACAAGGTTCCGATGCGCATATATCCGGCGTCGCACTACACGATGGGCGGATTGTGGGTTGACTACACCCTCCAAAGCACGATCCCCGGCCTCTTCGTGCTCGGCGAAGCCAACTTCTCCGACCACGGCGCCAACCGCTTGGGCGCTTCCGCGCTCATGCAGGGCCTGGCGGACGGGTATTTCGTCATTCCCTACACGCTCCCCAACTATCTCGCACAGGAGGGCGCCAAGAAAATCTCCACCGACCGTCCGGAATTCGCCGAGGCCGAAGGCGAGGTCAAGGCGCGCATCAAGAAGCTTCTGGGCGTCAAGGGCGACAAGAGCCCCCGCCACTTCCACTTGGAGCTCGGCAAGGTCATGTGGGAGCTCTGCGGCATGGCGCGCTCGGAGGAGAGCCTCAAAAAGGCGCTCGAAAAGATTCCCCAGATACGCGAGGACTTCTGGAAGAACGTGCGCGTCGTCGGCGACGAGCACACTATCAACGCCGAGCTCGAAAGGGCCGGAAGGGTCGCCGACTTCCTCGAATTCGCCGAGGTCATGGTTCGCGACGCCCTCGAGCGCAAGGAAAGCTGCGGCGCGCACTTCCGCGTCGAGTACCAGACGGAAGACGGCGAGGCCAAGCGCAACGACGCCGAGTACTCCTACGCTTTCGTGTGGGAATACGCCGGCGAGGGCAAGCCGCCGATTCTCCACAAAGAGCCTATAACGCACGAGGAAGTCGCTCCCGTCGTGCGCTCCTACAAATAAACCGCAAATTTGGGAAATTCAGATGAAAGTGCATCTTAAAATTTGGACTCAGAAAAACGCCGGCGAAAAGGGCAGGTTTGTCACCCACACCGTCGACAACGTAAGCCCCGACAGCTCCTTCCTCGAGATGTTCGACATTCTAAACGAGCAGCTCGTGGAGCAGGGCAAGGAGACGATCGCGTTCGACCACGATTGCCGCGAGGGTATCTGCGGCATGTGCTCGATGGTCATCAACGGCAAGCCCCACGGCCCCGAGATGAAGACCACCGTCTGCCAGCTGCACATGCGCAAGTTCAAAGACGGCGACACAATCGTCGTAGAACCGTGGCGCGCGGGCCCGTTCCCGATTAAAAAGGACCTCATCGTCTCGCGCGACGCCCTCGACGAAATCCAGCAGGCGGGCGGCTTCATTTCCGCGCGCACGGGCTCGGCGCAGGACGCCAACGCCATACTCATATCCAAGGAGATTGCCGACAAGGCGATGGACGCCGCCGCGTGCATAGGCTGCGGCGCGTGCGTTGCCGCCTGCCCGAACGCTTCCGCCATGCTCTTTACGAGCGCGAAGGTCTCGCAGCTCAACTATCTGCCGCAGGGCGCGCCCGAAAAGGACCGCCGCACGATAGCGATGGTTGAAAAGATGGACGAGCTCGGGTTCGGCAACTGCTCGAATTACGGCGAGTGCCAGGCCGCGTGCCCCAAGGGCATAACGCTCGACTTCATCGCCAAGATGAACAGGGATTACGCCGTCGCGAAGGCGAGGCAGGCGGCTTCGCATTGAGCTCGCGTTTGCAGTTTTTTCAAAAGCCGCGGCGGTTGCCCGCGGTTTTTTTATATATGGATTTTGGATTGGAGCGTTTTAAAATTTGACCGCTTTTTAAAAATTTTTAGATTTCAAATTTATAATATCCTGTACATATGAAATTGAAACTTTTTTTAATGTCTGTAATTGCGGCGGCTTCCGCTTCCCTCGTTGCGAAAGACCTGCGCGACGCGCAGGATCCGGAGCGCGTTTTGCTCAATCCCGACAAGGGGTGGTACCACCATTACTACGACAACAGTCTCGGAAAGTATTTGGGCTCCGACGAATCGATAGCGTCAATACCCAATATGCACCATCTGTTTTTGCGTTTTGCATGGAGCTTTTTGGAGCCCGAGGAGGGCAAATTCAACTGGGCGCTGATAGACGACATCGTTGGCAAGTGGTATCCGCGCGGGGTAAAAGTTTCGCTCTCCATAACGTGCAATGAGACCGGAATAAAGTACGCTACGCCGAAATGGGTTTTCGACGCGGGCGCAAAGGGCAACATCGTAAAGGCGAGATGGGGGGACGAAATCGTCGAACCGCAAATCGACGACCCCGTGTTTATGGAAAAGCTCGAAAACCTGCACAGGGCGATAGCCGCCAGATATGACGGCAAGCCGTTTATCGTCGATATGACGCTCGCGAGCCTCGGCAACTGGGGGGAAGGGCACTACTCGGCGTCGAGCCATATAAAAGTTCCGCTTGAAGCCATAAAGAAACATATAGATTTATATAAGCGCTGTTATAAAAGGAGCCGGCTGACGATAGGCGACGACTGGATAGGCAACAATTTGGACGGCGGAGATCTCGAAGAGGGCAGGAAATATGTAGTAAAAAACGGCCTCGCCTACCGCGACGATTCCATACTTGTGGAATGGCATTATTTTGCAAAAGTCAACAAGGGAAAAGATTCGCTTTTGCGCCCCGAGTTTTTCGACGACATATATCCGTACGCGCCGGGCACCATAGAGCTTGAACATTACAAATCAACCCTCAAAAGCGGTTCATGGAAAGGCAGGAACGGATCGGAGGAGGGCGCGGCCGCGTTGCGCCGCGCGTTGAAGCGCGCGCACTGCACATATCTGGGCTACCACGGATACGCCGATGAGTACGCAAGGGACAATCCCGAATTTTTGAGGGAGATGGCGAACAAAGTCGGGTACTGGTATTTTATAAATTCTGCTGATTTCGACCCGAAGACGGGGAGGCTTACATTGGAATGGGAAAACCGCGGAATGGCGCACGCCTTTAAGCGCTACGCCCTCTTCGTCAAAATCCGCAGTTGCGACGGCAAGTTTGAGCGCGTGGTTCCGATAGCTTCCGCCGACAACCGCAAATGGGAGCCCGATACCCCCGTTTCCGAAACGTACGCGATTCCCGTCGGGGATTTGCCTTCCGGAGAATACGCGGTTTCGGTATTGCTCAAAAAGACCTCTCCCAAAGGCGAAACGCGCCCGATAGAGCTCGGCTTCAAGGAGGAACTGCGCGACTCCGGCGGATTCTACAAAATTTTGAAATTTGAAAAATAAGCCCGAAAGGAAAAATATGCGCAAGTCGCTTTTTGCAATTATCGCGTTCGCCGCAGCGTTTTGCGCCGCAGCCCGCCCGCAAAAGAGCGGGTATTGGCTGGAAGTTCCGGATTTCCCCTACGCGCTCGCCGCCCCGCAGGACACCGACATAAGGGAGGTGTCGCCCGAGCTCAGGAAGCAGTGGGCAGACCCCGTGTTGCAGGAGGAAATCGAGCTCGGAATAAAGGCAAACCGCATGGGCTCTTTTTACATCGACTTCTGCGACTCCAAAGGGCGCCCGGCGAAAGTTGAAAACGTGTCTGTGACGCTGAAAAAGCACGAGTTTCTCTTCGGAATGCAGGCTTTTTTGGCGGAGGGTTTCCACCATATAGAGAAAGACCCGAAGCTTGCCGCGCAGAAAAACAGAAAGTTTGAAGAGCTTTTCGCGAACCTTTTCAATTTTGCGACGGTTCCGTTCTATTGGGCGTCGTACGAGCCCGAGCCGGGTTTTTACCGCTTTTCGCGCGGGGACAACAGGCCCGACATCTACCGCCGCCCCCCGCCGGACGTCGTATTGGAGATGTGCGAGCGCAACGATATAACTCCAAAGGGCCACTGCCTCTCATGGCACATAGCCTCCGCCACGGCCTCCCGCCCGAAGTGGGTGCCCGAGAGCAAGCTCGAATACGAAAAGTACATGTGCCGCTATATCGACAAAGTCGCCGAGAGGTACGACGGCAGAATCGACTACTGGGACGTGACTAACGAAAACACCGACAAACGCCACGCAATATGGCGCCAGACTTCCCCCGATCCGCACGGATTCATGCCCGACGACTACGGCTTTAAGGCGTTCAAGGAGGCCGAGCGCGTTTTCAGAACCTCCAACCGCTTCATTTCAAACTACACCACCCCCGTATGGCAGAGGGTCGCCGCGTACCGCGAATATTCGTCCGACTATCTCGCGATAGCGGATTTGATAAACAGGGGCGCGAAAGTAGACATAATCGGCTTGCAGCTCCACTTTTTCGGAAAGGAAGATTACCAGAACGCCTTGAAGGGTATAGAGTGGGGGCCGGAATACCAGAGGGCGGTGCTCGACACCCTCGGCAGGTTCGGCAGGCCCATACACATAACGGAAATCACTTTTCCGTGCTTTGGCGAGGGCGAAGTCGGCGAGGCGAACCAGGCGTTTTTCGTCGAAAATTTCTACAAGCTCTGGTTCAGCCACAGGAATGTCGAGGCGATAACCTACTGGCACTTTGTGGACAAGACCGCCGGCGGGGAGGACAGGTTTATGAGCGGCTTTCTGCGCGCCGACATGAGCAAGAAGCCGTCGTATGTCGCGCTCGAAAATCTCCTGAAAAAATGGCGCACGGATTTGCATTACGATTCCGCCGAGGGGAAAATACATTTCCGCGCGTTCTACGGAAAGTATCTCGTCTCATACGAAAAAGACGGGAAGAGATACGAAAAGACCGTGAATCTCTCCGCCAAGGACTCCAACCGATACAAGAAGATTTTTGTGGAATAGCCTGTTGCGGAATTTTCGAGTGGCGCAAAAAAAAGCGGGCTCCCGAATGCCCGCTTTTTTTGCCGATCGGAGGAACCGGAACTACGCCTGCCCGATGTCTTTGAGCAGCTTCTGGAACCAGTCGAATTTGACGTTGAAGGGTTTGCCGCCCTTGATTCTTTCAAATTCTATGGCGCGCAGGACGTTTCCGGCGTCCTCGTCGTGGCCGATTACGCCGCCTTCGCGCTTCATGGCGCATTCGACGGCGAGGTCGGTGCAGCTCTTGATGAGGCGCAAGTCGTCCGCATTGGCGGCTGCCGCCCTCGCGAAATACCCGCTCTTTTGCACGAGCACTTTTTCCGCGCCGAGCATTTCGGCAAACTGCTTGCCGAACCACTTGCCGGGGTTCACCGCGTCGAGCTTTACGTGCCCGAAGGCGTCGCGGGGAACTTCCTCGCCCTTTGCCTCCATCTCGGCGACGATGGTCTTTACGCCCGCGCCCTCGGAGATGAATATGTTCACGCAGTCGTTTTCGTCCATGATTTTCTTCAGGCGCGCGGCTTCCTTGGCGATGTCAAGCTCCATCTCGGGAATGTAGACGGCGTGGACGTCGCGGCGCATTTTCGTGAGCCCGAGCCCGTCGGCGAATTCGCCCTGCGCGAGAAGCTTGCGGTACTCGGCGGCGGTAGCGGCGGTGAGCCACCCGCAGTTGCGCCCCATGACTTCGTGCACGATGAGCATGCGCGGGTTGGCGCCGTTTTCGGATACGACATTGCGGAAGAATTTCGCGCCCTCCTCGGCGGCGGTCCACGCGCCGAGGCTCTGGCGTATCGGATAGACGTCGTTGTCTATGGTCTTGGGCAGCCCGATTACCGTTAGCTCGTAATTATTTTCTTTTAAAAATTTCGCAAGGTCCGCGGCGGCGGTGTTGGTGTCGTCCCCGCCGATGGTGTGGAGGATGTCCACCTTGTCCTTTACGAGCTGGTCGGCGGCGACCTTCTGGGGGTCTTCGCCTTCTTTGACGAGGCCGCGCTTCACGCAGTCCTTGACGTTGGTGAGCTTCACGCGCGAGTTGCCTATTGGCGAGCCGCCGTACCTGTGCAGAATGTGCGCCTGGGCGCGCATTTTGTCGTCCACCTTTATGCTTTGCCCGAGCAGGAGCCCCTTGTATCCGCCGATGTAGCAGATTATTTCAATGGAGGGATCGATTTCGGTGTAGCGTTCGATGAGCCCGCCTATGGCGCTCGAGAGGCACGGGGCGAGCCCGCCCGCCGTGAGAATTCCGACTTTTTTGGGTTTCATTGCGTATCCTTTAAACGATTTGAAATTAAGCCGCCGACTTTATTTCCGCACCGGATTTTGGGCAAGCAAATTTTGCCGCGCAGTTTCCGCGTTTTAACGCTTGCGCGCGCGGCGGAATTGCGCAAAATTTTGCCCGTATGCAGGGAAATTGTCGGAATCCGGACGGCGGCCGGGCAACGAGGGCGTTTTTGGTGGGGTTCGATTTTTCCGACGGCCGCGGAGCGGAGGCGGAAGCCCTGCTCGGCGAGCTCGCGGAGCTCGTTTCCAACCTCGGCATGGAGTCCGCGGGGGCGGTGGCGGCGAAGGTGCGCAATTACAACCCCGCGTTCGTGGCGGGCGCGGGCAAGTGCGCCGAGATAATCGCCGCGGCGGAGTCGGCCCGCGCCGGAGCGATAATTTTCGACGACGAGCTCACGCCCGCCCAGCAGCGCAACTGGGAGGAAAAGTCCGGAATGGAAATCGTCACGCGCCAGGAGGTCATACTCGACATTTTCGCCTCCCGCGCCCGCACGAAAGAGGCGAGGCTTCAGGTGGAGCTCGCAAAGCTGGAGTATTCGCTGCCGCGGCTCAGAAAGGCGTGGAGCCATCTCGACAGGCAGCGGGGCGGGGGCGTCACCCAGCGCGGCGGCGGCGAGAGCCAGCTCGAACTCGACCGCCGCGGCGTCCGCGAGAGAATCGCGCGGCTGAAAACGGAGCTCGCTCGGGTGCGCACGGTGCGCGCCACGCAGCGCAAGAGGCGCGAGAGGGCGCCGTTTCCGACGGCGGCGATAGTCGGCTATACCAATGCGGGGAAGTCGTCGCTCATAAACCGCCTTGCGGACTCGTCTCTGCTTTCCGAGGACAAGCTGTTTGCGACTCTCGACCCCGCGACGCGGCGGGTAGACCTCCCCGGCGGCTCTCCGCTGCTTTTGACCGACACTGTCGGATTTGTCCGCAAGCTTCCGCACAGGTTTGTAGAGGCGTTTAAGGCTACCCTCGAAGAGGCTGCCCTTTCGGATTTTCTGGTGCACGTCATAGACGTTTCAAACCCCGACGCTCCGGAGCACGCGCGCACAACTCTCGGGGTTTTGAAGGAGTTGGGCGCGGACGAAAAGAGGACGCTTACAGTGTTCAATAAAATCGACATCGCGCCGGACGGGGCGTGGCGGTACGCGCTGTCGCTCGACTTTCCCGACGCGGTGGAGGTCTCGGCGCGCACCGGCAGGGGGATTGGAGAATTGGTCGCGCGCCTCGAGGGGGCAGTTGGGGAAACCTCCGCGTTTATGAGGCTTTTTATCCCCCATTCTCAATACGCCCAGCTCGCGCTGCTGCACTCGCTGGCGTCTGTGGCGTCGCAGAAATACGCGGACGGCGGCGTGGAGGTTGAGGCGCGGGTTCCCGCGAAGTACTCGGAGAGGTTCAGGGAATGGGAGTTGCGAAAAAAATCTTGATTTTTTACAATATTGTAAGCAAAAATTGACCTGTTATGGACAGAAAAACATTCATAAAGAGCATAGCCGTCATCGGAGCTTCCCCCGCTTTCGCGGCGGGCGTTCCGTCGAAGGATGCCAACGGAAAAAATAAAACGAAATCGGAAAGTTTTGGCGGCGGATTTGTCCCCTCCGCGCGCATATTCAAAACGGGCAGGGCAAAACTCACCCTTCGCCCTCCGGAAAAATATGCCGGCAAGCTGTCATCGCTTTCGGTTTCAATACTCTACGGCGACGCAGCGTGGGACGGAAAGTCGGACTCTTTCCCGTGGGCGAGGGATTTCCCCGCAAAATATCGCGAAGAAAACGGGGCGTTTGCCATTGACGCCGACTTTAAAAAAGAGTGCCGCTATACTTTCGTCGTTAAGGACAAAAAGCGCGGCGGGAACGAAAGCTTCGTCGCTTCCGTCCCCGTCTACGCGCTTGGGGAGGACATCTACGCGCTTAGGCCGTTCAAGGGGGACAGCCATATACATTCCACAAATTCGGATGGAAAAAACTCGCCGGAGGAAGTCGCCTTGCGCTGCTACGAAGTCGGGCTCGACTACCAGGCAATATCCGACCACAGCGTCTATTCCACTTCCGAGGACATGAAGCGCAAATTCTCGCGCTTTCCGACGTCTATGTCGTTTTTCAACGCCGAAGAATGCCATTATTCGCACGCGCACATTCAAAATTTCGGAGGCTCGCAGAGCCTGACGGAATACGTCAAAAAGAACCGCGGGGAATTCGACGCCCTCGTAGCCGAGATTGAGAAAACCCTTCCGGCGGACGTTTCTGCGGTTGTGCGCCGCAATGTCGCCGTGGCGGAGGCGGAGTTCGACTTCATCCGCAGGCTCGGGGGAATCGCAGTCTTCAACCATCCCTTCTGGGAGGCGGCGCCGAAAAAGGGGAAATATACGCATATGGAAAGCCGGATGCTCGACCTGATTGCCGGCCGCCAAAAATTTGACGCATACGAGCTCGTGAACTCGACATGCGCCGACATCGCGCTCGCGCGGGCCCTGTGCCACTATCCCAGGCATTGCGCCGGCAAGCCGGTAATCGGCTGCACCGACGCCCACTCCGTCGATTTGCAGGGCACGGGATATACGATCGTGTTCGCCAAATCTTGCGATTTTCCCGACATCAAAGGCGCCGTGCTCGGCGGGAAGTCCCTGGCGGTGGACGCCTACTCTTCGCACGGCTCCAAGCTCCAGCGGCTCGCGTTCGGCGACGAGAGGCTCGTCAGGTTTTCGTATTTTCTGTTCGACGAATATTTCCCGCTCCACGACGAGCTCGTCGCCCGCGAGGGAAAGCTGATAAAGGGCGCGCTCGAAAGCGGCTCGAAAGATTATTCGGAAATAGCCGAGGCGGCGAAGGCCGTTGAGGGATTGTACGAATCAATGCTCGGGTAGCGAGGCGGAGTTTCCGCTTGCCCGAAGTTGCGGCGCGGTTCGGAATCGGCCGCTGAGCTTTCAGCCTCGCCGCCCGTTAAAATGCGCGGCGGCGCGCGGAATCGGCAGCGGGCTTGCCGCGCGGCAAGCGGAAAATGCGAAATGAATGGCGCGCTATGGCGGCGCGCGGAAATATGGAAACTTATTCCCGCGCGGGCGATTCGTCGCATTCGGAAACTTCCAGCGCGCCCTTTCCGCAGGCGATGATAAACGGCTCGCGGGATACTATTTCGCCGGCGCGGCCCCCTTTGAAATCCTCCAACGGCCTTGCGCGCCAAATGGTGTACCGCCTGCCGCCGATTTCCGCGAACGCTCCCGGAAACGGCCTGCTCACGCCCCTTACGAGGTTGAAGACTTCCCGCGCGGATTTTGAGAAGTCTATCCGCCCGTCCTCCGGCGCGCGTTTGCCGAAATACGACGCTTTCGATTCGTCCTGTTTTTCCAGCCTGGGGGCGCCCGCAAGCAGCGAGGGTAGGGATCTTTCGAGGACGCGCACGGCCGCCGCCGCAACCCTCGGCTGGATGTCTCCCACGTATTCATCGGGGCCGAACGCGACTTTCTCGCGGTCGACGATTTCGCCCGCGTCGAATTTTTTTTCGATCGTGTGAAGGGTTACGCCGCAGTGGTCCTCGCCGTTTATTATAGACCAGTTGAGCGGCGCGCGCCCCCGGTAGGCCGGCAGGTATGAGCCGTGCATGTTGTACGCCCCGAGGCGCGCCTGGGAAAAAATCTCCTCCGGTATGAAGTTGCGGTAGTATAGCGACAGAATGAGGTCGGGTTTCATATACCTGACTTTTCGGAACCACTTTTCCGTCTTCAAAGTGCCCGGCTTGAATACGCGGATGAAATTTTCCTTTGCGAGGCTTTCGGGCGTTTGGAACCAATGGGCCTCGTGCGGGTCGGCGTCGTGCGTAAAGACGCCTATGACGTCGCAGCCCTTGTCGAGCAGGAGTTTCAGGCACCTGTACCCGACGTCGCTGAACCCGAAAAACAGAATGCGGGGCCTATTTTCCATCGAAGCCCACCGTGTCCTTTATTATGTACTTCGGCCTGGCCTGGACGACCTGGTATATCCTGCCTACGTATTCGCCGATTAGCCCTATGCCGACAATCGCCACGCTGACGAGGAAGAACAGAATCGCGAACAGCGTAAACAGCCCTTCCGCTTCCGAGCCGAGGAAAAACCGCCTGAACAGGAGTATCGCGACGAGCGCGAGCGACCCCAGGCTCGATATGAACCCGCCGATGGTGAACACTTGCAGCGGCACGAGCGTAAAGCCCGTTATGAGGTCAAAGTTCAGGCGGATGAGCTTGTAGAGGCTGTATTTCGACTCTCCCGCGAGCCTTTCGGAGTGCTCGACCTCGACTTCCGTCGGGTTCGACGCGAGCGTGTAGGCGAGCGCGGGAATGAAGAGGGAGCGCTCGTTGGTTTGTATTATGCCGTCCACGATTTTCCGCTTGTAGGCGCGCAGCATGCAGCCCTGGTCCTTCATTCTGATGCTCGTCATTTTGTCGCGCGCGAAGTTTACGAGCTTGGAGGCGTATTTTCTGAAAAAGGTGTCTTCGCGCTTCTTTCTGTACGCGCCCACGGCGTCGTAGCCCTCGTCGATTTTCTCGATGAGCTTGTGGATTTCCTCGGGCGGGTTTTGGAGGTCGGCGTCTATGGTGACGACGGTATCCCCCTTGGCGCGCTCGAAGCCCGCGACTATCGCCGTGTGCTGCCCGAAATTGCCGTTGAAATCTATTATCCTGACGACGTCGGGACGCTCCTTCTGGTATTGGCGAAGCAGCTCTCCGGAGGCGTCGCGGCTGCCGTCGTTCACGAAGATGGCCTCCCACGGCCTTCCGATTTCGTCCATGGATTTGCAGAGCCTTCTAAAGAGGGCGGCGAGATTGCCCTCCTCGTTGTAGACGGGAATTACTACGGATATTTCCATAATCTTTTGGTTGTCGTTTGCGTTGGAGACGGGTAAGCGGGTTGTTTAGAATCCGAAGCGCGGCATCTTTTTGAGCTGGAGCTTTTCGCCCACCATTGTGTTTTCTTCAAGATACCCCTTGAACGCCATGCAGGACAGGACGATGGAGCGTTTCATGAGAATCGAGCCCGGCTGGAGGACGGCGTTGCAGCCGGCCTCCGCGTCGTCGGCGAGCATCGCGCCGAGCTTGCGCATGTTTGAGTTTACGCGGCCTTCGGGAAGGGTGACCATCACGTTGCCCTTGTCGAGCCGCAGGTTTGCGCATATCACGCCGGCGCCCAAATGCGCGCGGTTGCCGAGCACCGAGTCGCCGACATAATTGTAGTGGGGGGTCTGGACCTTTTCCAGTAGCAGGCTGTTTTTATATTCGCACGAGTTGCCGACCACGCACCCCTCGCCGATGATCACGCTTCCGCGTATGAAACAGCCTATGCGCATTTCGACGTTTGCGCCTATCCACGCCGGGCCGTTGATTTCCGCGTAGGCGGGCAGCTTGGCGGACGGGTGTATGTAGACGTCGCCGCGCACCGTCACGCCGTCGGGTATGTCGCTCTTTGAGTCGAGCGACGAAAAGTCGACGCTCGCGAGCGCGTTTTTGATGTTGCCGACCCATTCCCAGGGCGACATGTCGGGCGTGAAAAATTCGGAGAACCTTTCAAGCGAAGTCGGCAAATCGAAGAGTTCTCCGGCTTTCATTTTTGCGAATCGTTTTTGTTTTTCAAATGCGGCATAAAATTATTGCGGAAAGTATGCACCCGCCGCCGCCTCGCTACAACAAAATTTTTGCCGCCCGCCCCGCCGTTTTTCGAGGGCGCGCTTCCGCGCCGGACTTTCCCGCCGCCGCGCCAGATTTGCGTTGATTCCGCGCGCCGCCGCCCTTAGGTTTTTCCGTTTATGGGATTGCTTTCTCTCAACAGGGTTTCGCTGAGGTACGGGGACCGCGTATTGCTCGACGCCGCAGATTTGAGCGTTGAGGCGGGCGACCGCATGTCGCTCATAGGCCGCAACGGGTGCGGGAAAACTACGCTGCTGAAAATCATGGCGGGTGCGGTCTTGCCGGACTCAGGGCTTGTGGAGCGCGCCAGGGGGCTGTCGGTCGCCTATCTGCCGCAGGAGGTTCCGACGGGTTTGCGCGGCAGCGTCTACGCCGTTCTCGCGGCGGGCCTCGGTGAGGCCGGGAGGCTCGCCGCCCTGCGCAGGGAGAACGCCGCCGAGGCGGAATCGGAAACGGGCGGCGCCGGACTTGGGGATTCCGATGTGTGGGCAGCCGACGTGAAAATTCTGGAGACCGCCGACCGGCTGGAGCTCGACCCGTCGCTCGACGTTTCCGAGGCCTCCGCGGGGCTTCGGCGCCGCGCGCTTCTCGGGGCGGGGCTCGTCTCCGACCCGGGCCTGCTTCTGCTCGACGAGCCAACCAACCATCTCGACATAGACTCCGCCGTGTGGCTCGAAAAATTTTTGAAGGGCTGCGGCAAGACTGCCGTGTTCGTCTCGCACGACAGGAGCTTTCTCCGCGCCCTTTCGACGAGGGTCGCGGAGGTGGACAGGGGAAAGCTGATCTCTTTCGACTGCGGATTCGACAAATTCACGGCGCGCCGCGACGAGCTGCTCGCCGCCCGCGAGAGGGAGGAGGCGGAATTCGACAAGAAGCTCGCCAGGGAGGAGGCGTGGCTGAGGCAGGGCGTTAAGGCGCGGCGCACCCGCAACGAGGGGCGCGTCAAGGAACTCATGCGGCTTAGGAAAATCAGGGCTTCGAGGGTGTCGCGCGCGGGGCTTGCGGAGCTCCGCGCGCAGGAGTTTTCCGAGAGCGGGCAGAAGGTTTTGGAGGTCAAAAACCTCACGGTGTCCTACGGCGGGGAGCCTATTGTGAAAAACTTCTCGGCTACGGTTTACCGAGGCGACAAAATCGGCATAATAGGGCGCAACGGGGCGGGGAAGACGACTTTGCTGAACGCCATGCTCGGCAGGATGAAACCCGATTCGGGCGGGATATCCGCCGGCTCGGGCGTGAAAGTCGCGTACTTCGACCAGCTGCGCGCGGAGCTCGACCCCAATTCCACGCCTTTCGAATTCATAGGCGGGGGATCCGAATACGTGGCGGTCAACGGGCAGCGGCGGCATGTCGCGGGCTATCTGCAAAGCTTTCTCTTTGACCCCGCGCGTATGATGACGCAGATAGGCTCGCTTTCGGGCGGAGAGAAAAACCGCCTGATGCTCGCGAAAATATTTTCCGTCCCCGCCAATTTGCTCGTGCTCGACGAGCCCACGAACGACCTCGACATCGAGACTATAGAAATTCTCGAGGGCGCCCTCGTCTCTTTTCCGGGGACGATTCTGATAGTTTCGCACGACAGGGAGTTTTTGAACAACATCGTAAGCGGCGCGTTCTGCTTCTGCGGGAACGGGGAGATCGCCGAGATAGTCGGCGGATACGACGAGTGGGAGAAATTCCGCGCGCGCAGAGCCGCGGAGAGCGCGGGAAAGCCCGCCGAACGCAAGATTGCCGCCGCGCAGCCAAAACGCCGCTCGAAGCTCTCCAACAGGGAGCGCGAAGAGCTCGAAAAAATCCCCGAGCTCATAGAGGCGCTCGAGGCGGAGGCGGCGGAGATTTCCGAAAAGCTCGCGGACTCCGAATTTGTCGTCGCCAACGCCTCCTCCATCGCCGAAATAAACGCGCGCCTCGAGCGGATCCGCGCCGAGGACGAACGGCTGATGGCGCGCTGGGAGGAGCTCGAAGCCCTCCGAGCGGAGCTTGGTGGGAAATAGCGCGCCGAACGGGAAAACTGTTGCAGTTTAAAATCTCTCTCGTATTTTTGCCGTTATGAAAAGGCGCGAGATGATAAAACGGGCTTTGTCCGCTTCGGCGGCGGCGGCCTGCCCGCAGTTTCTTTTTTCCGGCAAAGAAAATCAAAGCGTCAAACCCGCCCGAGAATTTGACGTAATCGTGTGCGGCGGCGGGCCCGCTGGGTGGGCGGCGGCTGTCGCTTCCGCGAGAAAGGGGGCGAATACGGCCCTCATAGAGCAGCAGGGGTGTCTCGGAGGCATTTGGACGTCCGGGCTCGTATGCCTGATCCTCGATTGGCGCAACAAGGGCGGGCTTTTGCGCGAGCTGCTCGCAGCCCTTGACAAAACCGGCGCGCAAGACGCCCCCCACCTCTACGATCCCGAAGCCATGAAATTTGCGCTGGACTCTTTTTGCGCGGCGGCGGGAGTTAAAGTCCGCCTTTATACGCGGGTTTGCGCCGTGAACGCGCAGGGCGGAAAGATAGAATCGGTCGAGACGGAGAGCGTGTCGGGCAGGGAAATTTGGAGGGCAAAGGCCTTTGTCGACGCCACGGGAAACGGCGATGTCGGCGCCTATGCCGGCGCGGGTTTTTCGGTAGGAAATAAGGGCGGCAAATGCCAGCCCGCGACGTTGTTTGCCATAGTCTCCGGACTCGAAACGGCGCAGTTAAAAGCCGCCGGCCTGATAGATTCCCCGCGCTGGCGCGAAAATTTCAAGGCGCAGATAGCGGCGGCGGGAATGTCTCCGAGTTATTCGTCGCCGTCTCTGTTTCAAATCAGGGACGGATGGAGCGTTTTTATGGTCAACCACGAATTCGCCGTTCCGTGCGACGATGCCGAAATGTATACGGCGCATACCGTCGCGGCGCGGGCGGAAATCAACAAAATGGCGGCCGCTCTTCGCGCCCTGGGAGGGGTGTGGAAAAATATGAGGCTTGCGCTGACCGCCTCGCATCTGGGCATCCGCGAAGGGCGAAGGCTCAGGGGAAAATACGAAATAACCGCCGAAGACGTCGCGCGGGGAGCGCGGTTTGAAGACGCCGTATGCAGAGTCGAATATTGGACGGATATCCACGGATTGGACGCGTCGTCACGCGCGTTTTCCGACGGCGGAATGAAGTCCAAACCCTACGATATTCCCATGCGCGCCCTTGAAAGCGCGGATTTTTCAAACTTGTATATGGCGGGGCGCTGCATAAGCGGCGGTTTTATTCCGCACGCGAGCTATCGCGTCACGGGCAACGCGGCGGCTATGGGCGAAGCCGTCGGGAAAAAGGCGGCCGCACGGTGTCGGGAAGCTACCTTATAAAATTTGTGCGCACGCGCTCTTCGCGCTCCGGAATGCGGACGCCCGCCCTTTCGGCGGCTTCAAAGGATTTCATCATCCACGCGATGTTATCCCCCAGCGTCCGCATGGTCTGCAAACCCTCGGCGTCTTGCGCAGCCTCCTCCCGCGTGTTGCCGTGGATCTGGTTCCAGTACTGCGACGGGGCGACCGGCATATTGCTCATCAAAAAATATTTGTTCAGCCTGTCGAACGCCGCCGTTGCGCCCCCTCTGCGGCAGGAGACCGCGCACGCGCCGATTTTGCCCTCCCAGCGCCCGCCGCCCGCGTAGAACAAGCGGTCGAGCAGGGCGCAGAGCTGCCCCGACGCCCCCGCGTAGTATACGGGCGAGCCGACGACGAGGGCGGCGTATTCGTCCGCGGAGGCGAGGATCTCGTTTACGGCGTCGTCAAAGACGCACTTGCCCGTTTTGCGGCACGATCCGCACGCTATGCAGCCGGCGACGGGCTTCTTTCCGATATTCCTTGTTTCGCATTCGATTCCGCGCCTTTTGAGCGCCGCCGCAACCTCCTCGAGCGCGAGGGCGGTGCAGCCCTTTTCGTTCGGGCTTCCGTTGATGAGCAGGACTTTTTTCATAACTTTTATTATTCAGTTTTTTTGACAAATTGAAAGCCCGTTTTCTTTCGGGGCATCATTCTTCTTTACAAATCGCGCGGCCGGTGGTTGAGTTGCGCGCTTGATTATGTCCGATATTCCGACAGAGCGCGGCAGTCTTGCCGACTTCCAATCCGCCCTCGACTTCGTTTGCGCCCTGCGCAACGCGGGGTCGAAATTTTCCCTGGACAGGATCCGGAAGTTTGCGGAGGCGTTCGGGAACCCGCACCTGAAATATCCGGTAATCCATGTGGCGGGCACGAACGGCAAGGGTTCCGTGTGCGCCATGATAGAGCGCATTCTGCGCGCCGGCGGCGCAAAGACGGGCATGTTCACTTCCCCGCATCTGGTCAACATCGGCGAAAGGGTTCAGATAAACCGCAGGGAGCTTTCGCGCGCGGAAATCCTGCTTCGCATACGCTCCCTCAGGGAAATTGCCGACAAAATTTTCGACCCTTCCGACAGGGCTGCGTATCCGTCGTTCTTCGAGTATATGACGCTTCTCGCCTTTTGCGCGTTCGCCGAGGCTAAGGTGGACGCCGCCGTCGTGGAGGTCGGGCTCGGGGGCCGCCTCGACTCCACAAACATAGTTAGCCCCGACATCTGCGCGATAACTTCCATCGGCCTCGACCACACGGCGCTTCTGGGAGGCACTTGCGAAAAAATCGCGGCTGAAAAGGCGGGCATAATAAAAAAATCCGTCCCCGTCGTGTGCGGGTTCGTGCCCGACAGCGCGTTTGGCGTCATACGCGCAAGGGCGGAGGAAGTTGGCGCGCCGTTTTACGATGTCCGCGACTATTTTCCGGACGAAAATTCCCTTCCGGAAACGTCGCTTTTCGGGAAATTCCAACGCCGCAACGCGGCGGTCGCGCTACTTTGCGCGCGCGTTTTGCGCGGGCGCGCCGACAGGGGGGGATCCGCCAAAATATTTTCCATCCTCGACGAAAGCTCGGCGCGGCGGGCGCTGCTCGACGTCTCTTGGCCGGCGCGCTGGCAGAAGATACCGCTCGCAAACGGATCCACTCTCATTCTCGACTCTTCCCACAACGAGGAGGGCGCCCGGACTTTGGAATGCAACTTGCGCTCGCTCGGCGGCGAAAAGCCCGTCATAGCCGTGGGCGTGCTCGGGGAAGAGCGGGCGGTTCCGCTCTTCAAGGTTATATCAAAATACGCGAAAAAAATCCTGCTTCTCGTCCCGCGAGAGCCTCGCGCCCTGAATTTTGAAGCCCTGAAAAAATGCGTCGGCGACTGCGGCGTGCCGATAGAGGAGTGCGAGGTAGGCGAAGTTTTCAGGCCTGGGCGCCGCTGCCCGTATGTCGGCGCCGGAGAGACGATAGTTTCAACCGGCTCCATATATTTGGCGGGCGAAGTTCTTGCGGCTCTTTCAGGGGCAACCCCAGACGGCCTCTCCGACCGGATTTGACGAATGCTTTTGGCGCGGTGCTGCGTTAAGAAAGCCTTTAAGACCGTTCGCGCATGTTTAATGCGCCACGCGAGGGAGTATTCAGGGAATAGTGGAGATAGCCCTATTGCAAAGCAATGGGCGTAAGGGGCGTTAGCCTTTCAATGGCCGGCGGCCCTGCCGCCCTCGCTCTTCATCCAAAATGGATTCGCTGGTTTGGTTGCGCTGCGCGGGCGCGGGGCGCGCCTGCCGCAGAGGGGGCAAGCCCCCTGGCGATTGGC
>OLGD01001069.1_pt1 | contig 46080 bp, 39 predicted proteins | sample 1605311 | NCBI WGS metagenome assembly OLGD01 (sample SAMEA3888917, study PRJEB22519) | human gut metagenome | biome: human gut; feature: human-associated habitat; material: faeces | place: Denmark | collected 2010
CGCGAGGATTTTGAGGAAGACGCTACCTTGCTGTGTACGCTGGACCGCATCTTTGACGATGCTACTGTGTTTAAGCTGCGTGGTGAAAGTTTCCGGGGAAAGAAACTGGAGACCGTTTCTTTGCAAACAGGCAAGATACCTGCGGTTGAGCCGGTAGTGGCGCAGGAGTAACCAATTTATGAGTGCTGGGTTGTTGGCACTCTTTTTATTTATTCTGCTGGCTCCGACTTTTCCGACAAAAATTGGTTAAATACTCCCGACAAAATATGGCCGCGATCTCCCGACGCCAACACCTTGTTTAATGAACAAAGAAAAAGCCCGCCACGTTCGTAATGTAGCGGACCGTTATTATATTAAGGAAACCAGGAAAACAACTATTTTTATTCTTGCAGTACAGACAAAGGTTTGTCAGGACGAAGTGGCTGATAGTCAGAGGATGGAAAGCCCCCCTGTGTAAAATCCAAACCCTTGTATATAGTGCATTCAACCACTGCTCCATCGGTTTCCACCTTGCCATACAATACTCTACCTCTTAAGTTTACGTCAGCGGCATTTCTATAATATCGAATATTTATGTTTAAAAATACGACAATATAGAAGTTTCATAAAGTAGACTCTATATGGGGGAGTATACTATGGAATACTATCTTGGCGAAAAGATTAAAAAACTTCGACGTGAAAAGAATTGGTCTCAAAAAGATCTCGCAAGTAAAATTAATAAATCTGTTTCTACAATTAGCGGATACGAAAGTGATGCACATCCAGTTCCTTTTGACGTTCTTGTAACAATAGCACAACTGGTGGGTGTTTCTTTAGATGAACTTGTAGGGCTTGGGACATCAGAATCTTTGTCACTAGATGGTTTAACAGAACCTCAAATTCAGCTAATGAGGAAGTTGCGAAAAGAGTTTTTAAATCCAACTAGCCGAGGAAATGATTTTGGTTATAATAAAATGAGTATTTTACACGATTTGCTTAAATTATTTTACGATTAACGATTAATTATATTAGTCTTAGTCATGACCTCCGCCTAAGTTGGGGGCTTGTGTAAGCCCTAGAAGATCAGTTACCGGCAATCCTCCCTAGAGACACTGAATCTGTCACTTGCTTCATACCGTGTAAACGAACGCTGTTTATTTAAGAGCAACCACTTTACAATATTCCTTCACTCTTTTTTTGCTCGAGGTTTAGGGCCAAAGCTTTTTACTTTTCCATTGGAACCGTGGGTTTTCATATCACTAACATACAATAACAACCAACCGCTTCATGTTATCTATTGGTACATGAAGCGGTTAGTTGTTGAGTACAATCAAAGGTTCCGTCTATTGAATATTAATTATTCATACTCTTCTAAGCCTTAATTAAATACTGCTTATTTAAACCATATTAAACCATATCAAAAGTAATGTGTATGTGCATTCCGTCTTCATTCCACCTTGCAAACTGCGACACATACCTTTACTTTTGCTTTGAAAATAACAATCATACCAGAATAAGAGACAATTAAATCAGCGACACGCAGCGCCGCAATAGGAGTGACATTCTGAACAAGACGCCACGGTCGGGCAATTTCCTACCGCTGTATAATCAATTGTGCAATTTCCTGAACAACCGCAATAGCTCATCTGTGTAATAGTGGTGCAAATATCAGATTGAGTAAGAACGCTCATAGGATCACCATCGATAGAGTCACTTGCCGAACGCCTAATGTCCAGATCGAAATCGGTATATTGCGACATATTGAAACCTTCCTTTCTTTTTTCAATAGACGGGATCCTCTTTTCACAAAATGAAAGTTCAATACACCACGCTTTACTAAGATATGTGGCGTTCCTACCATTAAAATTATACTCTGCTTCTTTGATACATTGTATTTCTATTCAAAAGAAAAATAACAGTATTTCTTTTTAGGTTTGCAAAGGTGTCAGCTCCTTTACATTCCCCCCTGAAAAATATAGTATCCTCTGGTTGTCAAGGTTCATACCTTCTTTATGATGAATAGAAGATATAATTATTTTGTCACTTCGCTGTTGCTGAATTTTATTCCAAATAGAGAGCGCACTTTTTTCATCTAAGGCGGCATTAAATTCATCAAGCAAAACAACACTCGAGTTACGCGCCATCGTCCTGCAGAGCGCAATCTTCAACCACTGACCACCTGAAATTTGCGTACCACCTTTAAACCAATATCCAAGCTGCTTATCGGGGTCATCATAAAAATAACCTGGAAGGCCGTATTCTTTAAGCATAGCTTTAATATCAGTTATCTCCGACTCTTTATTCCCCATCCCAATCTGTAAGTTTTCAGCAATGCTCATTTCATATTTAACAAAGTCTTGTAACAATATACCAATGCAGCTTCTGTAACTCTGAATGTCTATATCTCGTATATCGATACCGTCCACTAAGATTGTGCCTTTATAATCACTATAGTAGCCTGCCAATATTTTTAAAAATGTACTTTTTCCTGATCCGTTAGCTCCTTCAAGAATAATTGAATCTCCTTTTTGCAATTTTACATTAACATCAATAAGAACAGGCGATTGTCTGTTAGGATAAGAAAAGGTAACATTTTTAAATTCAATATTTTGGATGGAAGACAGTTTTTTTGATCCAGAGAACGGAATTGATTTGGATTGGTAATCAAGTAATTCAAATAATTGATTTAAGTAGTAGCTTTGCTTTTTTATGGAGGTTATCTGCGAAAAAATAGATTGCGTAGAATTTCTAATATTGATAACACTTTTGATATATGCCAATGCTGTCCCCATTTGATATCGTCCTTGGCATATACCAAGTATTGCATCAAAAAACACTCCCCCGATATATAATTGTCCCAATAAGCTTAAGACAAAATCGGTTACTGTAAAACTTTGCTGAATCTTTTTATCTGTTTTTAAAAATCCAAAGAAAATAGCTCGATATTTTCCTGCCAGATAATTGAAAGCGTTATAGATTTTTATCTCTTTAAAGGCAATATCATTGGTTAATAAGTACTGTAGGTACCACATCTTTCTCGCATCGTTTGTCCTTGCTCGTATAATATCATACTGTACTTTGCTAAGTCTAAACATCGCAATTGAATGAATAGCTGCCAGAAAGACAATTGGAAAAATGACACTTACTGAAATACTCCGTACCAAAACCAATAAGTTGCTTATAAGAAAAACAAACGATTGTAGGACCCCAATGTATGCCATATATGCTGGGACAATTTTACCATTCAATTGCTCTTTCGCCCTATTGATCAGGTCGTTTGTTTCCGATATTTCGAAATCGATAAGTTCAAGATTGCTGACTTTTCTTAAAAGCCACATACAGAATTTAAAGTCTACTTTTTTATTAATGATAAAACTAAGATAGTTTTGAAACGTCGAGGTTGACAGGATAATAATCTCTATACCAATGTACAGTGCACATAATAAAACGATTTGGTAAACGGATACTGTACTAAGTTGCACATTATTCATTATCCATTCCATAATAAGTAAAGACAAACTAGGCAAAACGCCTTGAAGAAAGGCTAAAAGTATAGCAAGCACCACACATACTGGCGAAATTTTTAGCAATTCTCTACTCAATCTAAAAAATAATTGTAAAGAAGATGCATTAGAACGATCCGTTTCATGTAACGTTGTCATAATCTTCACCACTTGACCAATTTATTCCGTTGTTCTCTTTGGATAATACCGTAATTGCTGTAATATAGCGCTTTCTATTTGCTGTATTCCGTATTTCACGCCAAAAGTATCAACTAGTTTCAGATCAGAATAAATATAATCGCGAAGTTCATGCTGATTTCGTGTTGCTATTTTTTAAGATATTGTAATACTATATTGCCGTCATTTACCTTTTGAATTCACATAAGCATTTTTATTTATATTGTCAGATAGTTGTAAGACACCCCGATGTTAAAAAGTACAATACGCTTAATTTAGTATATACCATATTTTTTTTCAATTTTCTTTTTATTTTTGGAAGAATAATTCGCTTTTTTTCTTAATAAACCTTGTTCTATCAATTCTTCTTCAATTTGTTTCATACTTATCTCATCTGCTTCTTTGATATAAAAAGCAATGGATTCTAAATAATCAATTTGTGTTTTTGTCAATGCAATTTGTTGTTGAATTTTTTCTTGAGCCACTTTAGCTTTTTGATATTTTTTGTAATATAATGAAGCATTTTTAAAAAGGTTATAGCGAATATCCATCGGGATAGAAATCATTTGATTGGTTTCAGGATCAAAAAGAGGTAAGGGATTGGTTATTTTTTGGATTTCTTGACCATAAGTTAATAACATATCCCCATAATACTGATATTCTTTGGCATTTTGTGCTTGATGAAAATCTTGTGCTAATTTATCTAATTTCTTTTTATTTTTCTTTAATTCTAATTTGACCACTTTATCTACTGAAGCAATTCTTTGTCGTTGACGTTCAGATTGCAAAGATAAAGAAAAATAAGTTTCAATTCCAACATTCCATGGATAATTTTGACTTTTACCTTTTAAAGATAAAAAAGGAAAAAAGTGAAAATCTTTTTTTGTTTCATTTTCAGTAATATATATTTGTTCACTTTGGTGAATAAAATTTTTTAATTTTTGTAAAGTACATTGCCTAAATTCCAATTCATTTTCTATCGACTGAGGCAATTTTTGCAATAATGGTTTTTCAGGCAAAACATAAGTAACATTCGGCAAAAGTGTCCTTAATTGTTGATATTGAACGGGTATTTTTTTTAAGCAATCTAAAATCATATTTTCTTGGTTTGTTAAAATTAAATTAGAAGCGCGGCCAATTAATTCAACATAAAGTTTTTTCGTTGAATTTTGAAAATATTCATCAAAAGATGAGATTTCAAAAAGAACGATGCGATCATCATTTTGTTGCTCAATACGAATAATTTTACCATTTTCTAAATGCTTGCGTAATAAAAGTACCAAAGGAGTATGAATAGAAATGGTTTTGGGCTTATTTTCAATTAAATTAATATAAGGCATTGTCGGATAAGTGCTAATAAGTAAATGATAGTTTTTTCCATAATTTCGAATTTCAAATAAAAATTCTTCATTTGAAATTTGATAAATTTTTGTTATTTTCCCTTGTAATAATTCTTTTTGAATAAGCTGAACAATGCGATGAAATGCTAAATAATCTAATGCCATAAAATCACCTTTTCTTTTGTAACTATTATTTTACCATAGATTCCATTATTTTTTGCTTTTTTATTTGATTCCTTTTTCAAATAAACTACATTGCTGTCCTTCTAACTGTAAAAAACTTTTTTGGTTTCCTTGAATAAGAATATCCTCTTTTTTTAAATGTCCTAAAAGTAAAGGTGATTTAGGATCATGAAACTTGTAATTTTGATAGGCCTTTTGAGGGCTTTGATTCGCATAACAATATTTACAGCCATTTAAACATGTATCATAAGCTCCAATATCGCGACTTTCAATGCAATGACATCCTTTGCGTAATCCTTTGTGTTTGACATTTTTAAAAAGACATCTATTAGCTTTTCCTAATATTTCTAATGTGGCACATCCTGAAGGATGAATTCCATATTGAGAAAAATCACCATTTGTTCCACAAGTTTGAAGCCAGATTCCATATTTTTTAGCAATCATTCCCAAACCCTTGGCCAATTCTTCTTTATCTTGATTCGAAAGTACAATCAATTCGGGCATATTGATTTCTAATTTTTTATACATTTCAACAAAACTAAAAATGCAACGGTCAATATGAGGAGCTAATTTTTTTGCCATATAATCAAAGGTTTTTAAATGATTAGCTATAGTATATTTTTGAGTCAGTAAGATTGGATCATATCGCCAAGCAATTTTTTCTTTCCCTACAATTTTTGATAAGGCAATGAGTGTATCTATACTTTCATCAATTGAAGGAACGTTTGGTTCGATATCTTTACCATATGCCGTAATTGTATAATAAAAATAGGTTCGATAATGAGTGACGATTTCTTTAACATTAGATAAAAGTGGTCGGTAGTTTTTGGAACAAAACAAAATTGCATCTATCTTATCGGGCGAAAGATCATACCTTGTCACTTTATTAGAAAAAAGAGGATTTCGTGTGTAAACATATCCTTCTTTTAGTCTTAAAAGGAACCATTTGGAAAAATATTGAACAATGTCTGTTCGTGCTCCTACATTTAAAATCATCTTTTATTCTCCTTTGTTTCTTTTTATCATAATTCGTTTTAAAAAGTTTTACAAGTTTAACATCTTTTTTTATCTTTTTTTATTAGAAAATTTAAAGCATTGAAACCTTTTATAAAATCTAGTATAATATATCTATTCATTTTATTAAATCGTTTTGGAGGGGATTTGAAGTGAAAAAGGGAACCTTATTTATTCTAAGTGGTCCAAGTGGTGTTGGAAAAGGTACAATTCGTGAAAAAATTATGACGATGCCTCAATTGAATTTAGCATATTCTATTTCAATGACCACCCGCAAAGCAAGAGTAAATGAAAAAAATGGTGAAGATTACTTTTTTGTTTCGAAAGAAGAATTTGAAAACGCTAAAAAGAACGGAGAATTATTGGAGTGGGCAGAATTTGTCGGCAATCAGTATGGCACTCCTAAATTTTTTGTTGATAAACTTTTAAATGAAGGGAAAAATGTTTTATTAGAAATTGAAATTGAAGGAGCGAAACAGGTCATGCAAAAATGTCCCGATGCTGTTACTATTTTTATGGTTCCTCCAAGTTTTGAAGAATTAGAAAACCGAATTCGTGGTCGTCGTAGTGAACCCGAAGAAATTATACAACAACGTTTAAATAAAGCCAAAAGAGAAATGAAATTGCAAAACGATTATAAATATGTTGTTATCAATAATACCATATCCAAAACAAGCGAAGAAATTGCAAACATTATTGCACATTACGGAAACACCCTATAAATAGAATCAACAAAGGAAGTGGAGCACATGAAGATTTTAAAAGTTTTAATGGAACACCGGTCTTTATCTTTAGATACTTCCTTTTCTTATTTAGCCAATGATGAAACAAAAGTGGACGTGGGTTATCGTGTTTTTGTTTCTTTTGGCGTGCAAAAAATTATCGGATTAGTAATAGAAGTTGAAAAAACTTCTCTAAACTTAAAAGAAATATCTAATCGGGATGGTTTTCAATATAAATTTATTGAACAAGTAATTGATGAAAGTCCCATTATTGAAGATGACTTGATAAAACTGGCCAAAGAAATGTCTTACCAATATGTGACTCCTCTTATGAGTTGTATCCAAACGATTTTACCAACCGCTTATAAACCTCAAAGTACAAGTTTACATCAAAAAACGAAAGGTCGAATCGTTAAAAAACTTATCCCTGTTTTCGATTTGGATTCTTCTTTATTGACAAAAAGACAAAAGCAAGTTTATCAAGAAATTTGTCTCTCTCCTGCCACTTATTTAAAAGATTTTAAAAATCATTCGATTATCAAAAAATTAAATCAATTTGGATTTTTAAAAATTCAAGATGAAGAAATTAAAAATGATTATTTAAACGCGTATTCTGCATCTTTTCAAAAAAGCACCCTTAATGAAGAACAACAAAAAGCGTATCAAACCATTATTGATAGTCAAAAAAGAGTTCTTCTTTTACAAGGAGTTACTGGAAGTGGAAAAACAGAAGTTTATCTTCATTTAGTCGATTATTATTTAAAAAAAGGAAAAACAGCAATTATTTTAGTTCCAGAAATTGCATTAACACCCATGATTATTGAACGCTTTCAATCTTGGTTTTCTAGTATTGCCGTTTTACATGGGAATTTAACACCGAGTGAAAAAAAATTACAATACGATAAAATTAAAAATAAAGAAGCAAAGGTGGTCATTGGCGCTAGAAGTGCCATTTTTGCTCCACTTACTAATTTAGGTCTTATCATTTTAGATGAAGAACAATCTACAAGTTACAAACAAGATTCTATGCCTACTTATCATGCTCGCGAAATTGCAATTTTACGAGCGAATCAATGGAATTGTAAGGTTTTACTCGGTAGTGCAACCCCTAGTTTTGAATCCAAAGCTCGTGCTTTAAAAGGCGTTTATGGATATGTTTCATTAACGACAAGAGCCAATCATCATCTTTTACCAACTTGTCAAATTGTGAATATGCGAGAAGAATATGTAGAAGGTGTCCCTTTGATTTCAAAAACTTTAGATTTAGAAATCAAAAAAAGATTAGAAAACAAAGAAAAAATGATTTTATTGCAAAATCGTAGAGGTTATTCTCCCTATGTTTCTTGTCGTTCTTGTGGTTATTTATTTAAATGCCCCCATTGTGAAGTTTCGATGAGTTATCATAAAAAAGGGGATAAATTCAAATGTCATTATTGCAATTATGAAATTCAATTTGATCATATTTGTCCTAAATGTCATGGAAATGATTTTTTATTTATGGGAAGTGGAACACAAAAAATTGAAGAAGTTCTTTTAAAAGAATATCCTCAAATAAAATTACTTCGAATGGACAATGATACTACAACAATCAAACATGGGCATTTAAAAATATTAAAACAATTTCAAGAACAAGATTATAACGTTTTACTTGGAACACAAATGGTTGCCAAAGGATTAGATTTTCCTGATGTTACTTTAGTTGGTGTCATAGATAGCGATATTACTTTGGCCGTTGCTGATTTTAGAAGTAATGAATTTACTTTTGAGTTATTGTCTCAAGTTGCAGGGAGAGCTGGACGAGGACAAAAAGAAGGAAAGGTCATTATTCAAACTTATAATCCTGATCATTATGCGATTCAATTTGCAGCAAAACATGATTATCAAAATTTCTTTAAACATGATATGGCCTTCCGTCATCGTAGAAATTACCCACCCTTTTCCTATTTAAACGCATTAACACTTCTTTGTGAAAAACCAGAAAATGCTTTGTTAATTGCTGACCAAATTGCTGATTATTTAAAAACAAACACTGATTTTGAATTACTTGGCCCTTCTTTTCCCTATATTTATAAAGAAAATTTAAAATACAAAGTTCGCATTTTAATGAAAAGTAAAAATCAAGAACTCATGATTCAAGTTTTACATCAAATTGTTGAACAATTTAAAAAAGAATTAACTTCAAAAAAGTGTAGTTTACTCATTGATATCAATACGTATAAATTGTTATAAGGAGGAAAAAAATGAAAGTAAGAGAAGTCGCTTTGGATTGTCTAAGTCGAATCATGTTACAAAAAAGTTATAGCCATATTGACTTAGATCACACTTTAAAAACAGCTCCTTTAAATGAAAAAGATAAGGCTTTGCTCACCAATATTGTTTATGGCACTTTACAACATGCCAATCTTTTAAAATGGGAAATTTCTTTGCATATTAAAAATGATAAAACCCATCCTAAAATGATGATTTTATTGATGATGTCTTTATATCAAATGCGATATTTAGATAAAATACCGAATTATGCCATTTTAAACGAAGCTGTCAATTTAGCAAAAAAATTAGATGGAAATTGGGGAGGGCGTTTTTGCAATGGTGTTTTAAGAACCCTTTCAAGAGAAAAAAAAGAGCCTCAATTACAAGATTTTAAAACTTGTGAAGAATATTATCACATTCTTTATAATCATCCCATTTGGGTCATTAAAATGTGGGAAAAATATTATGGAAAAGAGATAACCTTAAAAATTCTTCAAGAAAATGAAAAAGAAGCACCTTTAACGGTTCGCCTTGATTCCTTGCTATTAACGAAGGAAAAACTTTTAGAAAATCCTAATTTTGTTAAAACAAAATTGTGTGATAATGCTTTTTATTATATTGGAAAAGAGCCCCTTTGGGAATTAAAAGAAAGTAAAAATGGTGAAATTTGTGTGCAAGATGAAGCTTCACAATATGTTTCTATCATCTTAAACCCATTAGATCATGAAAAAGTTTTAGATATGTGTGCGGCTCCTGGTTCTAAAACGATTCATATAGCCTCTTTAATGCATAATACTGGAAAAATATTAGCAATTGACATTCATCCTCATCGTGTTGCTTTAATTGATCAAAACATTAAACGTCATCGATTAACTAATATTGTGACCAAATGTTATGATGCAACTTTGTTAGCCAATAAAATGAGACTGAATTATTTTGATAAAATTTTAGTTGATGCTCCTTGTTCAGGACTTGGTGTAATTCGTCGCAAACCTGATATTTTATTAGATATTACGCCTGATCAAATTGAAGAGTTAACCTTAATTCAAGAAAAATTGCTTGAAAATGCTTATGTTTTATTAAAACCTAATGGGTATTTAGTCTATAGTACTTGTACAATCTCTAAAAAAGAAAATGAAATGCAAATTATTAAATTTTTAAGTAAACATAAAGATATGAAAAAAGTTTACGAACGTCAACTTTTTCCTTTTGAATACAATAGTGATGGTTTTTATATTGCTAAATTACAAAAGATAGGTGAAAACAATGAATAATATTTATGATTGGACGTTATCTCAATTACAAACCATTATGGAAAATAGAGGTTATAAAAAATATAATGGAGAACAAATTTTGCGATGGCTTTATCAAAATCGCGTTCAATCTTTTGATGAAATGACAAATTTGTCAAAATCATTAAAAGAAGATTTAAAAAGTAATTTTTCAATGCGTTTGCCAACGGTGATTCAAAAACAAAAATCTACTGATGGAACTATAAAATTTTTATTAGAATTAGAAGATCACCATCGCATCGAAACTGTCATTATGAAATATACTTATGGAAATGCTGTATGTGTTTCCTCTCAAGTTGGTTGTAACATGGGTTGTAGTTTTTGTGCTAGTGGACTTTTAAAAAAAGTAAGAGATTTAAAATCCTATGAAATGGTTGGTCAAGTTTTAATTGCGCAACAAGAATTAGATCAGGTCAATGAACGTGTTTCCCATGTCGTCATTATGGGCATTGGTGAACCTTTTGACAATTATGAAAATGTGATGAACTTTATTTATATCATTAATGAAGCCAAAGGTCTTGCGATTGGTGCAAGACATATCAGTGTTTCAACCAGTGGGATTATTCCTAAAATCAAAGCTTTATCTGAAGAAAAGTTACAAATTAATTTGGCCATTTCGTTACACGCCCCTAATGATACGATTCGCAATCAAATTATGAAAATTAATCACAAATATCCGATGAAAGAATTAAAAGAAGCATTAATTGAATATGAACAAAAAACAAATCGCCGAGTAACCTTTGAATATTTACTTTTAGATGGCATTAACGATTCAAAAGAAAACGCTTTAGAATTAGCTTCTTATTTAAAGGGAACTTGTTGTTATGTTAATTTAATCCCTTATAATCAAGTTCATGAAAATGTTTATCAACGTAGCAAAGAAAAAAATATAAATATTTTTTATAATGTCTTAAAAAATGAAAAAATAAATGTTACAATAAGAAGAGAGTTTGGTAAAGATATTGATGCGGCTTGTGGTCAATTAAGAGCTAAAAGTGAGGGAAAAGTATGAAAATTTATGCCAAAACGGATACAGGAATGATTCGTCAAAACAATGAAGATGCTTACTTTTATAAAGAAAAAGATGCCAATAATTTCATTGCATTTGTTTGTGATGGCATGGGGGGACATCTTGGAGGATCCTATGCGGCAAATAAAACGATTGAAATTTTAGCGGATGCCTATAAAAATCCAAAAATCAAATCAGTTGGTATTTGGTTATATGAAACATTACAAAAAGCCAATGAAGCCGTCTATAAACAATCCCAAGAAAATGAAAATCTTTCAGGGATGGGAACGACCGTATCTGGTATTTTGTGTCTAGATGGAAAATATTATTATGCCCATTTAGGCGATAGTCGAATTTATTTATATGATTCTTCTAATATTACGCAAATCACTACTGATCATACTCTTGTCAATACTTTATTACATAGTGGATATATCACTTACAAACAATCTTTAAAACATCCAAAAAGACATGTTTTAACAAATGCTTTGGGAATTAAAAAAGAAATTAGTGTAGATATTGGTGAAATTCCTATTAAAGAAGGACAAAATATATTAATTTGTACTGATGGATTACACAATACTTTAGATGCAAAAAAAATACTGAAGATTTTAAATGAAAAAGAATCCATCATCCTTCGTGGAAATGAGTTGGTTGAAAAGGCAAATGCAAATGGTGGCCATGATAATATTACTTTTATTCTCATTGAAAACGATAAGGAGAAAGAATGATTGAACCTTTTGTCATTGAAAACCGATATCAAGTCCAATCCATTATTGGTGAAGGCGGAAATGCCGTTGTCTATCTCGGTTTAGATACAATTTTAAAAAAAGAAGTGGCTATCAAATTATTAAAAACCACCATTCAAGAAAATCCTGATCATTATCAACGATATTTACGTGAGATCAAAACAGCTTGTACCTTTACTTCTAGAAAAATTGTCAAAATTTTCGATGTTGGTGTTTACCAAGATCGGCCTTTTATCGTGATGGAATATATTCGAGGACAAACGGCAAAAGACTTAATCAATATCCGAGGATATTTAGAAATTGCCGAGGCTTTGGATATTCTTTTGCAAATTTGTGATGCTTTAGCTGAAGTCCATAAATATAATATTATCCATCGGGACATTAAACCACAAAATATTTTAGTAAAAAGTGATGGTTGTGCAATTTTAGCGGATTTTGGAACCGCCTTTATTGAAAAATTAGATCCTGAAATCACTAGTCAAGAAGTGATTATTGGTTCTCCTCATTATCTTGATCCCGAAATCTCTAAAGGAAATCGAGCAACCATTCAATCAGATATCTATTCATTAGGCATCACGATGTTTGAATTGCTTTGTGGAAAACTTCCTTTTAATGGCACATCAGCTACAGCAATTGCTGCTGCTCATATTAAGGATCCTTTCCCAAACATTTTAAAATATAATAGTAAAATTCCTGCTTCTTTAGTTGCCATTATTGAAAAAGCTTGTCAAAAAAATCTTTCGAAAAGATATAAAAATATTAATGAATTAAAAGCAGATTTACTCCTTGTTGCCATGGAAAATAAAAATAAACATAAAAAATCTTCTTTTTGGTCCAAAATTTTTAAAAAAGGAAAAAAATGAGTATGGAAAAAGGATTTATTATAAAATTAGTGGCAGGAGATTATTCTGTAATTTGTAATCATCAAATTTTCTTATGCAAAGCTCGAGGTCTATTTCGCAATCAAAATCAATCTCCTATGGTTGGTGACGAAGTGTTATTTACCTATGATAAAACAACAAATCATGGCGTAATTCATCAAATTTTACCGCGTAAAAATCAATTGCTTCGGCCTCCGGTTGCAAACATTGATATTGCTTTAATTGTGATGTCAACCATTGAACCATCTTTTGATGCATATTTAGTTGATAAATTAATCGTTCAGATTGAAATGGCCAATATTACTCCTATTCTATGTATTTCAAAATGTGAACACATGAATCAAGAATTACAAAATTTAATTGCTAATTACCAACAAGCTGGATATCAAGTCATTCCTTTTTCGGCACACAAACAAATTCATATTGACAAAATAAAAGAAGTCATTCAAGATCAAAAAGTTGTTTTATGTGGACAAAGTGCCGTTGGAAAAAGTAGTTTAATCAATGTTTTAGCACAAGAACAAAAAAAGGAAATTGGCAATTTTAGTGCAAAATTAGGACGTGGAAAACATCAAACTCGGGAAGTTGAGTTTTTACAAATTGAAAATGCTTTTATTGCAGATACTCCAGGGTTTTCGCGTTTAGAATTAAATATTGAGCCCGCATCTTTGGCTCGAATTTTTAAAGATTTTGACCTTTATGCCAAGGATTGTAAATACAATACTTGTTTGCATAAAGATGAACCTCAATGTGGTGTAAAAAAAGCGGTTCAAGAAGGAAAAATTCATCCACAGCGATATAAAAATTATTTACAATTATTACAAGAAGTGAAAGAAGGGAAAAAAGTATGGAGAAAAAAATAAGAGTGGCCCCCTCATTACTTGCCGCTGATTTTTTAAATTTAAAAAAAGAAATGCAACGCATTCTTTTATCAAAGGCGGATTGGGTTCATTTAGATATCATGGATGGCCATTTTGTCCCAAATATATCTTTTGGTCTTCCTATTGTAAGTTGCTTGAAATCAATTCCAATTTTTAAAGATGTTCACTTAATGATTGAAAATCCCCATCAATATGCACTTTCTTTTATTGAGGCTGGTGCAGATTTAATAACTTTTCATTATGAAGCTTATCGGTTTAAAAAAGATCGTTTGTCTCTTATCAAACAAATTAAAAACAAACAAACTTTCGTAGGCATGTCTATTAAACCAAATACCCCTATTGATATCCTTTTTCCTTATTTAAAACAATTAGATTTAGTTTTAATTATGTCAGTAGAGCCAGGATTTGGAGGACAAAAATATTTAGAAAACGCCACTCAAAAAGTGATTGAATTGCGCAAATATATTGATAAACACCATCTCAATTGTTTAATAGAAATTGATGGCGGTATTAATGAAACAACTGCTAAAAAGGCAATAAAAGCAGGATGTGATGTTTTGGTTGCTGGATCTTATCTTTTTGATGGTAATATGAAAGAAAAAATCAGTCAACTCAAAAAGAAAGAAAAGGATGCCCTATGATTTATCTAAAAAATTTTCAATTATTAAGTGAAAAAGAAGAATATCATTTACTATTAGATGAGAAAAGAAGAATTTTTAATACCATATATCCCTTTCATCTTTTTGCATTAGATCAACCTTTAAATTTCGAATTTGAACCAATTACCATTTTTTATGGAGATAATGGTTGTGGCAAATCTACTTTATTGAATATCATTGCTTTAAAATTACAAGCAGAAAGAAAAACAACAATAGATAAAGGTATATATTTTAAAAATTACGTTTCGCATTGTTCTTATCGATTACAAAACCAAGATCAATTAAGAGAAATTAAAATGATTACCAGTGAAGATATCTTTGATTATTTAATTGACATTCAAGCAATAAATTCCTCTGTTCATCGAAAAAAAGATGAATTATGTGAAGAATTTTTAAATTATAAATATCAAGATTCTTCTAATTTCATCCACGATTATGAACAATTAAAAAACAAAGTAGATGCAAATAAAAAAACGATGTCTGCCTACGTTCGTGATCATTTAAAAACAAACAATATTATTAGCCAATCTAATGGAGAAACAGCTTTACTTTTTTGGGAAAAAGAAATTCAAGAAAATGCGATTTATATTTTAGATGAACCTGAAAATTCTTTATCTGCAACAAATCAATTAAAATTAAAAAAATTTATTGAAGACTCTGTACGTTTTTTTAATTGTCAATTTATTATTTCTACCCATTCTCCATTTTTATTACATCTCAATCATGCCATTATCTATGATTTAAATGATTTTTGTAAAAAAGAATGGTCACAATTAGATAGTATTCAAACCTATTATCAATTTTTTAAAGAAAGAAAAGAAGAATTTGAAAAATAAAAAAAGCATAAAATGAATTGTTTTATGCTTTTTTGATTTAAACTTTTTCAGAATACTTTGTCGTCACTAATTCATCATATGGTGCTCTTTTTGTTAATTCGCCGGCCATTTCGACAATTTCTTGTAATTTATCAAAACTTTCTTCAGAAAGGGTTAAAGTATCAGGCCAAGCTTCAATGGATTTATATCTTGCAACGACAGTTGTAATTTCTTCTAAATCACTAGATGTAAAATTCTTTTGAATTGCCTTTGCAACCGTTTCAGCATCATTTTCATGAACCCAAATGAGTGCTTTATAAATGGCATTAGTAAATTTTTGAATTTGTTCTTCATTTGATTGATGATAACTCTTTAGCGCTGAAAAACAAGTATAAGGGATTTCACCAGATTCTTCTCCAAGGGATGAAACAATATATCCTAAATTTAATTTTTCCATTTGTGTCGCGGCTGGCTCAAATAATGTTACAAAATCTCCTTCTCCAGAAGAAAAAGCGCCACCCATAACATCAAAAGCGATATCTGTACGAATATGAATTTCTTTACTAGGATCATCTCGACCTATTTCATATCCTTTTGTTTTTAAAACATACTCTAAAATCATTTCTGGCATACCACCTTTTCTTCCACCAATAATCGTATGCCCCTTGAGATCATCATAAGTAAAGTTTTCATATTTTTCTCGTGATACTAAAAAGCTTCCATCTTTTTGTGTCAATTGTGCAAAATTAATTGCATAATTTTTTTGTCCATTATTGTAAACATAAACCGATGCTTCTGGTCCCATTAAACCAATTTGTGCTTCTTTGGATAACAAAGCAGCCATTGTTTTATCTGCACCAGGAGTTGTAATTGTTTTTACTTCCAAGCCCTCATCTTCAAAAAAACCTTTGTTTTGAGCGACATAAAATGGAGCATAAAAGATACTATGTGTTACTTCTGCAACCGTAATTTCGTTTTCAGATTTACATGAAGTTAATAAAACGGGTGCAAATAAAAATAATAGAAATAAACTGAATATTTTCTTTTTCATAAGATTCCTTTCTTATCGTCTTTTACGATAATATTTTTCAAATAGCGTAACAACAAGATACATCAAATAAGCTAAAACAGCTAAGACAAAGACGCCCATCATTACTAAGTCAAGTTTGAAAACTTGTCCGCCATAAACCACTAAATATCCAATTCCAAAACGAGAAACTAAAAATTCACCAACGATAACACCAACCCATGACATACCAATGTTAATCTTAACAATGCTCATTAAGTTTGCAACATTAGAAGGCAAAACCAATTTTGTTAAAATTTGCAATTTTGAAGCATTGAAACTTTTTAACATTTTGATTTTATCTTCATCGACATGAACAAAGAAATTATGTGCACTAATAACGGTCATAATCAAAGATAATGAAATTGAAACAACGACAATTCCTTTAATTCCTGTTCCAGCCCAAATAATCAAAATTGGGGCTAATGCCGTTTTAGGTAAAGCATTCAATACCACCAAAAACGGATCTAATATTCGTGTTAGTGTTTTACTAAACCAAAGAACGATGGCAAGTCCAATTCCTAACAAAGTTCCAATAATCAAGCCAAGTAATGTTTCATATAAGGATACCCCCACATGAATAAAGATTTCATTACTTTTAATATATTGAATGAGTAATTTGATAATTGCCGATGGCTTACTAAATAAAAATTCATCTAGTACACCAACCGTTGCTAAAAGTTCCCAAGCTCCAAAAATAAAGATTACTGTAGCAATCTGTAATAATCGAATTTTTAATTTATTTCTTTTTACGCTTTGAACATATTTTTCTTGATTGGTTAAAGTTTTATTCTTATTCATGGATATCCAAAGCCTCCCAAATCAAATTAAAATATTCTTTAAATTTTGGGCTATTACGAGATAGCAATGGCGTTTTTTCTTCTTTTAAATCTAATTCAATATCATAAATCGCCTTGATTGTAGAAGGTCTTTTTGTTAAAACAATGACGCGGTCGGCCATGGCAATCGCCTCCGTAATGTCATGTGTGACCAAAAGGGTCGTCTTTTGCGCGTCTTTAATGATTTTATAGATATCATCTTGAACGGTGATTTTGGTTTGGTAATCAAGGGATGAAAATGGTTCATCAAGTAGTAAAATATCAGGATCTAAAGCTAGCGTCCGCAACAAAGCGACGCGTTGTCTCATCCCACCTGATAATTCTTTAGGATAATGATTTTTAAAATCATATAACCCATATTTTTTTAGAATCCGATCAATTTTTTCAGGTTCAATTTTGATTTTGGCAATTTCTGGTCCTAATGTAATATTTTTATAGACCGTTCGCCATTCAAAAAGATGATCTTTTTGAAACATATAGCCCACTTTTCCGTTGATTTCGATTTTACCTGAATCTGGTTGAATAAGACCACTAATTAAATTTAACAAAGTGCTTTTCCCACACCCAGAGGGGCCAACAATCGCAACGATTTCTCCTTTTTTTACATCAAAGGAGATTTGATTTAAAACAACTGTTTCTTCTTTTAAAGAATAAAAAGATTTGTTTACATTTGTAAACGTTATTTTATTTTCCATTCCATCACCAACTTAACCTATTATTAGTGTATTAAGAAAATGAAAGGAAGTTCAGCATATGCCTATAAAAGCATTTTTATCTTTTTAATAGATATATAAAAAAATCCTAATTGAAATCACTCAATTAGGATTGTAAAAAATTCAAATTTTAATTTATGATTGAATTCCATTTTTTATGGCAATCGCAGTTTGTGCATAATTTTGAATATATAGATTCATTTGCTCTTCACTTTGAACCTCATCTTTTGTTGGTAAAAGATCTTGACTATTCATTTGACGATAAGCATTAAATGTTGCTACAATCATATCGTTAAATAAAACATCTTCTTCAAAACAGTTACGTAAAATAGAGGATTGACGAATCGTATGAATTGTGTTTGTCAAATCTTCAACTGTTGTATAAGAATCATACTTTTGCACACGAGTAATAGCAATGATAAATTTGTATAATTCTCCATCTTTAATATCGCCAGTTTCTCCTCTCCAATAAGCTGCATCTTCATTTAAAGGAATGATAATTTTACTTGTAGAAATTAAACTTCCTTGATATTGATTTAAAAACTTATTAGCGATATTTGGAATCGTGCCTAATAGAATTCTACCCTTTGAAGCATAATCAGCCAATCGTTCATAAACGATGTCTTCATAATCCATTAAACCAGTTTGAGAACCATCTGTTTTTGTCAATTGATCAAATAGAGGTTTTAATTCTTGATCCGTATAAATTTGATTTAAGGAAGAAATAAATGGATAAACATCGCCTTCAATAAGTTCCTCACCAATCATAAGATGACTAAACCAAACTGGATTTTCAGGAAGAACTAATAAACCATTGAAAATGCCACCTTCTATATTTTCATCAGCAATTTGAATTCCTAAATTATAACTAATAATCTTAGAACTTAAAATGGTTTGAACATCTTCATCTGAAAGATTACGACTCAAGAATTCATCGAAAGAGAATTCTGTTACTTCCATATTCCTAAACCCTAATGTTTTGGCTGATAACAGCAAGGAGACGATTTCTTCTTTATCAATATCATTTGAAACATAATCAATGGTTATTGATTCTCCTATAGAATTTGAAACTTTTTGATTTTCTGGCAATTTGAAAATAGATGCTCCCATATTATAATTATCTTTAATATTTTTAGAAGCCGTTTTTTCAATGATTGTAGAATCTAACATCGTTCTAATTTTGCTTTCATCAAAAGAATCTGATAAAGCCGTTTGAACGAGGGAGTCCACATCAATGCTAGCTATCGTTTGAATTTCTAAAGTTTCTAAACTTGTAAATATTTTTTTGATTTCATCTTTTTTAATTCTTTGTTGACCTTGAATGGTTTCTTGAACATCACTTGGAATGACTAAAGCATCAATTCCTTTAATTTCTTCAGATATCTTATCCCAAATGATAATTGAATTTAAAATTGCATAATCATTTTTCTTCAAAACATCTAAAGTCAAGTTATTCACTTCAATCGTTGTTAAATCTTGAATTTCTAAAATTTTTAAACTTTCAATTAAATTTTGAACTTCTTCTTCTGTAATCATATTTTCTGTATCTAAACTATCCGCAGGTAAAGATGTATTGCCTAAAGCATTAATCATTTCCTTTGTAACCATATTACGAACAATTTTTGATGAAGATAAGCTATCTTTAGATTGATAAATTTGATTGATTGTAAAATTAGATAGTTTTAAAGTTTTTAAAGTTTTTAAAGTAAGGCCTGGTTGATTTTCAACATCAAATAATGAATAAACCATATCCATAAAGGCATTAAATTCATCCGTGGTTACATAAGAAGATGTGCTATCTTGATAAGCATATGCCGAATTGGGAATTTCAATATTTGCCTTTTCAATATATGCTGTTGTTGAAGCACGTAAAATTAAACTATTATTGATAACTTCTTTTTGAGCATAAATATCTTGAATCATTAAATCATCTAAAGTAAAGGTTTCAAAATCAATTTCTTCAATACCAATTCCTTTTAAAGCTTGGATTAAATGTACAATTTCTTGTCCATCAACAAAAGAGGCTTTTTCTTGATCATTAGCTAAAGTGACAACAGAGTTTGGAATGATTATAACTTTTTCTTGATCTGCTGAAGGTGGTTCTAATAAATACTTCGACATGGTTGCATGTAAAATACTAGAATACGTTTCTGTATTTTCCTTTAAAAACAATTCTTCAGCCATTTTTTGATCCACTTTATGCATTAAAGACATTGGATCTTCTTTTACTTGATTAAAGTCATCAATTTCTAATTTTTTAATACTTTGGATGAGATTCACAATTTCTTTTCCTTGAATTAATTGCGCATTTTCATAAGCTGCTGTTGGAATTAAAATAGTTCCATCCGTATCATATTCAATCAAATATTTTGAAATCGTTGCATGTAAAATGCTAGAATACGTTTCTGTATTACTTGATATAAAGACTTTTTGAGCTGTTTCAACACTTAAATAATTGATAATTTGTTCTGGTTCATCTTGCAAAGTTGTAAAGGATATTAAATTTCCATTTTCATCTTTTAAAGAACCTAATGATTGAAGCAAAGACGCTAAATCTTTTTGATGAATCATTGAAATCGTTAAAGTTTCTTCATTATCTCCTTTCACAACCGTTTGATTCGTATAAGTTCCTTCTGGTAAAACAATCACTTCACCAGCATATTCTTGAATAAAATAAGAAGCCGTTGATTGTAAAATACTAGATTGGAAGAAAGTTTCGGCATCTTGTATTTCCATCATCGTTTCCATAACAGCATCGGTATTATCCACAAAAACATGAACTTCTTTTTGAGTCGTCGTACCATCTTCTAATTCTTCATCGACTAATTTTGTACCAATCAAATGATTAAAAGAAACCATTTTTAAAGATGTAAATAAAGCATTTAATTCCTCTTTTGCAATTAAACCATTTTCTTCATATGCGGATGATGGAATGGTAATGACATCCGTACCTAATAAAACAGGAACGGCTTTATTTAAAGAATAATATAAAACATTAGAATCAGTGATAGAAGAATCAACAACTTGAATCATTTCTGGAAGAGAACCTAACACATCATCGAAATCTTCAATTTGATTTAAAATTTCTTTTAATGGCGTAAATGTTTTACGAAGTTCTCCATCAATTCTTTCTCCCGCAACCCCTTGACGATCTTTCCAAGCAGGGTTATTTTTATCTAATAAAGCATCAGGCAATCCAATATATTTTGCAATACTATCATTTAAAGGTCCTTGCCCGTTTGCAGAATTCACTAATAAAGTAATAGAAGCATCTTCTAATAATTTTGATTTTAAAAGAGTATCCACTGAAATATTTTTAATCATTTGGAAATTAAATGTAGAAAATGTCTCTTGTCCACCTTTTGACATTTCTTTAATTAATTGGAAAACGGTAGAAAGTTCATTTTCCCAACCATCTTCTCCAACGACATCAAAATTAATCATTTCACGGATGCTTGCATCTTTAATTTGTGCGGTAGCATATTCTAAAGCAACAGGAACAACTCGTTCTACAAATACAGAATTAAAAATAGAATCAATTAATTTTTGAGCTGCTTCGTGTCCATCATTACTCAAGGATGTCAATGCTTGTAAAACATTTACCTTCCCATTTTCATTTTTAGAATCTTCTAATAAGGCATCTACTCCTACAGCAACAAAATCTTTATAAATTTGACTAATATTTACGATTTCATTAGACCAAATGATATCAGAAAAATCAAGTTGCGTTTCACCAATAATATCTTGTATTTCTTCCATTTTTAGTAATTGGTTCGTTGCAATATTCATTGATGGTTGTAAAACAGTTAAATTCGATAAAGAGGTAAAAATAGAATCCACTAAATCTAAATCTAAATGATAATAATCAATTTCTTTTAAATTGTATGTTTCACTTAAGGCATAGACATCATTGACCATCTTTGAAATGGTAAGTAAATCATTTGCCCAATTGACGCTCTTAAAGGTTTGGTTATCAATTCCTAAATCTTTTAATTCTTTTGATAAGTCATCTTGAACCAAACCAAAAGCAATGACAGCAGGAATGCTACCCATTAAGAAAGAATCTTCACTCATCATTTTTAAAATTGAAGAAGTTGTATTTTGTTGTTCTAAAGTTAAAGCATAAAAATCAATACTTGCCATATTAAAGCCATTTGTCAAATCATAAGCTTTAGTAGCAATAACAGCCAAATTTTTCATTTCTTGTGTTAAATTGAGTTTGACTTTTTTGCCCTCTTCTGTTTGATAACTTCCACTTAAAAAAGCATCTGTAAACATTAAATCAATAGTCGTTCCATTGATTTTAATTTTTGTGATTTTATTTAAAGTAGAATCTTGATAAACTTCAATATAATCTAAAACTCGATTTAATCCTGGGACTTTTTCCACTAAATAATCATAAATCGATAAATTAGCATTGGTATCTTGTGTACTTGCTGTTTGTTGAGAACGTTCTACTTCAGGAAGAATCGCAATAATACCATTTAAAAAACATAAAATCATAAAAGAATGTATGGCTCCACGAACTAGTCCAACCATTCCACCAAGTAATCTTCTCTTTTTTACTTTTGGTTGTTTTTGTTCTTCTTTTAATAAGCGAATTTCTTTTTCTTGTTTCGTTTCTTTTCCTCTTGCTTTAGCTGCTTCTTTTGCTTTTTGTTTTTCTTCTTTTGAACGTTTTGGTTTTAACAAAAGCGATTTAAAGACTGTTACCCACAAAACCCAAGAAATGAAATAACAAATGACCCATAATCCAATAAAGTAAACGATTTTTAAAACCATTTGTCCAATAATAGAAACTTGATCTAAAATCGCAGGATTTGTTGCAATTTCTGCATCCATATCGAAAAGATCAATCAACCAATTGGACATGTGTGGTTTAATCCATTGATTATAGCTATTTTGACTAGCTACATTCATTGTAAGAAAAAACAAAACAAAAAATATAATACTCGTTATAAACCAATAAAGAGACTTTTTCAACCCTCTACGAATTCCGGTTAAAAAGGCTCCTAATATAATCAACGCAAAAAGCCCATATAAAATATAAAGTACAATTTGAGGCTCCATAGGCATCCCCTCCTAATACTTCGCCTAATACTATAATATTATAGCACTTTAAGGGTCGAATATAAACATTTTTTTCGAGGGAAAGATTGGAAAATTTTCCCTTTTATGATAGAATTTTTTCAAGGAGTGATTCGATGGTTTATAACTATTTTGTGTTTTATAAAGAAAACCATGATTTTATTACGATTACTCATGATTTTTACAATAAAAATGTGGATGTTTATTATAATAAACAAAAAATATTTTCTAGTCCATTAAAAAAATGCAAAACAAAAGAAACTTTTGATTTTACTTATCAAGAAAAAAATTATCGTCTTTTTGTCAATACCCATCACTTTTTCTTTTTTAAAAAAGTGAAATTTCAATTGTATGAAGAAAATGTCCTATTACAAAAATCAAAATATAAAAGTAAAACTTGGGATGTAGCAACTAAAAAAGCTAGTTATCACATTCATGTTCTTTATAATGACTTTACTTCTTCTATGAAAGTGACGATTAACGACCAATTAGTTTATGATTCCTTAGATAAAGTTAAAGCATTTGAACCCTCCGTTCGAAAAATGGATTACGATAACCAAGTTTTTCGTTTCATTAAAAAGAAAGTAGAAAACGAACTTTTTTCTTTGGTTTTAAAAATGAATAGTCGTGATGAACTATATTGTAAAGAAGATTTGCTTTTCATTCAATTTTTTGCTTTATTAAAAAGAAATAGCCGAAAAGTTCGACTATTTCACTATTTAAAAGCGAATTGGTTAGAAATTCTTTGTATCCCTTTATTTTTATTTGCCTGTTTTTGTTTGCATTTATTTGTTTTTTCTAAAGCACAAATGACAACAACCAAAACCATTTTAACACTACTTCTATTTTTAGGCATTGCCTTTGCTTTAGTAATATTAATGTATTTGATTGGTTTTATTTTTTATAAACGAAGATTTAAAAATTAAAAGGAAGCGTAAAACACAGGTGTTCTTTGGTGATTGGATGAACAAAAGATAAAGAATAACAGCATAGTTGAAGTGGTGATTGGATTGACGAGCCATATAATTCATCCCCAATAATGGGATGTTTTAAAAAAGAAAAGGATACTCTTAATTGATGGGTTCTTCCCGTAACTAAAGTTGCTTCAATAATCGAATCTTGAGAATTTTCTTTTAAAACTCGATAATTCGTTATTGCTGTTTTTCCATCTGGCGAAACGATTCTTTTTATCCCATTTTCTGATTTTTTTATCTTTAAAATAATTTGTCCCTCTTTATCTTTTAAATGCCCTTGCACTTTTAAAAGATATTTTTTTGTCATTTTTGTGTTTTGAAAAAATTGATGCATCAAACCATGTTTTGCAAAAATCATTAAACCACTCGTCAAATAATCCAAACGATTTACGATATGAATATTGGATTGAATCTTCTTTTTTTGGTAATAATAGGCGACACGAGAAGACAAATTATCTTCATAATGCCTTTTGCTACTCAATGAATCCATGTTTTTTGGCTTATTTACCAACAAGAAAAAATCATCTTCATAAATAATTTGTAAAGGATCGCAAAACAACGGAATAGATATTTTTTCAGGTTGCCGTTCAATTGTGATTTCATCAAGATAAAAAAGTAATTGATTGTTACTTACCGCTTTTTGATTGATAAAAATAGCTTGATGACAAATCAAGTCATCTATCGTTGATTTTGCTAATCCTAACTTAAATAAAAAAGAATATAAGTCGGTAGAATCATCAATCTTGAAGTGTAGCTTGTTCATTGTTGGATTGATAAGTCAATTTTTGTGCATTGACTAGTTCGTAATAGTATCCTTTTTTCTTCATTAATTCTTGATGTGTTCCAAATTCAACCATTTCTCCTTTATTTAAAACAATCAAACGATCCGCATTTTTTAATGTAGATAAGCGATGGGCAATGACAAAAGTTGTTTTCCCTTTAACAATTTCATTTAAAGCATCTTGGATTTCTTTTTCAGTAATCGTATCTAAAGATGAAGTGGCTTCATCCAAAATAAAGATTTTAGGACGATTTAAAATCGCTCTAGCAATAGCGATTCTTTGCTTTTCGCCTCCTGATAAACCAGCCCCTTTATTTCCTAATTTGGTATCATAACCAAATGGCTTTTTTATGATAAAATCATGTGCTCTAGCAATTTTTGCAACTTCAATGATTTCTTCATAAGTGGCATCCGATTTTCCATAACGAATATTATCTAAAATGGTTCCACTAAATAGGAATGTTTCTTGAATAACCACACCCAATTGTTTTCGATATTCAAAAGCATCAAACTCTTCTAATGGAACACCATCAATAAGAATTTGTCCATTATCTGTTGAATACAACTTCATTAATAAATTCACTAAAGTGGTTTTACCACTTCCTGAATAGCCAACAATACCAATCATTTGTCCTTTTTGAACTGAAAAAGAAATATTTTTTAAGACAGGGGTATAACTTAAATAGCCAAAACGAACATTTTTAAATTCTACGTTTCCTTCGATAGAATGAAGGCTTGTTCCTTGATCATAATTAATGTCTTCTTCTAAAATTTCTGAAATCTTTTCAAATCGAATTTTAAAATCAAAAAACATTCCTGCGTAATTCGTTAATGAACCTACTGCACCATAAAGCATTCCCGTATAGCTCATCCATTTCATTAAGGATCCTAAATTAGAGGGATTATCAATGACTCGATTTCCTAAAACATAAATGATTAAAATTTCTCCAGCCCCCACTAAAAACCAAACCCAAGGCATAATCATTAGCCATGTTTTTTCAGCCTGATAATCATATTCTTTTAATTTTTTATTTTCTTTTTTAAAGTGTTGAATTTCTTTTTCTTCTTGTGAATAAGATTTTACAACCTTGATTCCACCTAAAATATCATGTAAAACATTATTGGTTTTAGAAAGTTGTTTCCATCTTTTATCATATCTTGGCCAAATAATATGTTGTGTCACGATTTTAATAACATAAATAAATGGTAATGGAATAAGGACCAGTAATGTTAATTTATAATCCATGATTAACATCAATGCAAAGACGACAACAGCCGTTAAAATTACTCTTATAAAATTAGGAATGCCCCAAGAAAAGAACCATTGGACTTCTTGCGTATCACTACTCACTCGTGTAATTAAGCTTCCAGTTGTTTTTTTGCTAGCAGAAGCAATGGATAACTTTTGAATTTTATCATAAACTTGAACACGAATATTATCTCCAATTCCAAACGCAACAATCGGATTAAAATATTGCTCTAACATACTAAAAATCGTTTTAATGATATAGATTCCGGCAACTAATAAAATCATAAAAGCAAACCCTTTATAATCTGTGTTTTTGGGAACTAGATAATCATTAATAATTCGTTCAAAAACCATCGGATTAATCGAATCAAATAAGATAGGCAATAATAAAAATAGATATTGCAAAAGCATAAATACGCGATAATTTTTTGTAAATCCCCATAATCTTTTTAAACTATCTTTTTTCTTTTTACAATAAATACAGTGATTTAATCCAAAAGGATAAACGCGTCCACACTTAGGACAAAATGGTTCATTGGCATCACTTGTTGGGAAAAATTTTTCTTGAAGATAAATGTTTAAACCTAAGGCAATATTGGCCAAACGAGTAAAATATTTTTTGCTAGAAGTCGCTAAAATGACTTCATTTTGTTGTTTGATGCCATAAATATATCCTCCATTGATGGTTGCTTTACTACCAAAGTTTTCAAAATCTTGAATGGCATATTCTTGATAAAGTTGGTTTTGATGAAAAATTTTGATGGTTTGCTTATCAATAACGATAAATCCATCGATATATTCTTCTAAAAAGATATCAAAAGGAGCAGCATAATCATAATTTAAAATGGAATAATTTTGTTGAATTTGTTTTGGGATTTTTAATTTAAGTTCCATTTCGTATCCCTCCTTTTTTTATAAAAAATTGTATAAATATTTAATATGCTTGTCTGGATGATTCAAATAATCTTTAATCAAATAATAATTTTCATCACTATCTCTTAACATGATGGTTTTATCTGGATTTTCAAAAATATTCCAAATAATATTGAGTACTGTAATCTTTTTTCTCCCAGCATTCGTTTGAATATCAAAAACATGTGCATGATGACGAAATTTATGACTATAAATTTTAGTGATTTCTGGCATAAAATAGCGAAAGTTCAATTCTTTTTGAACAATCTTTCGATTTTCTTCAGATAATTGTTCTATTGATTCGATAATCCCTATTTCTTGTTCTTCCTCTCCATATCGTACACTAATATATTTTTTGGGTTCCTTTAAAGGAAAACAATAAAATAATTTGATTGAATGATATTCTTTTTGTTGATAGTTTAATTGTAAACTTTCATCTTTTTTTTGAATAAATTGTAATTGTTTTATATCTAAAAAATTCATTAATCTCTCACCCCAATATGTTTTAATGCTTCTTTTTGAATGCGATACAATTCATAAAATTGCTTTTTATTTTGAATCAATTCTTGCATCGTACCTTCTTCAACAATTTCTTTATTTTCAATAATAATGAGATGATCTACATCTTTTAAAGTAGAAAGACGATGAGCAATCATAATGACTGTTTTATTTTTTTGTAAACGATAAATTGCCTCTTGAATCATTTTTTCTGTTTTTGTATCCATTGCTGCTGTTGCTTCATCAAAAATAATAATTTTTGAATTTAATAATACGGCTCTAGCAATAGATAACCGTTGCCTTTCTCCGCCACTTAAATTGATTTCTCCTTCACCAATCAAAGTATCATATCCATTAGGCAATTTCATAATGAATTCATGGGCACTAGCCATTTTAGCCGCCTCAATTACTTCTTCAAACGTCGCTTCAGGTCGGGCATAACGAATATTATCTAAAATAGACCCTTTAAACAAATAAGTATCTTGACTAATCATCGATATATTTTGATGTAAAGATTTTAATTCAATATCTTTGATGTTGATCCCATCAATTAAAATTTGTCCACTGACAACATCATAAAGGCGTGTCAATAAATTGACAATCGTCGTTTTACCTACTCCTGTCTTACCAACAATTCCTAACGATTGGTTGGGTTCAACCGTAAAACTAATATTTTTAAGAATAGGTAAATGAGCTTCATAAGCAAAATCAACCGATCGAAATTCAATTTTCCCTTGAATATCTTTTAAAATAATCGGATGTTCTTTTTCAATAATATCGGAGTTTCCATCAATAATTTCAAATATTCTACGTGCACAATTCATTGCTCGATTGGTATGGTCAAATAAGAAATTGACAATAAATTCTAAGGGCATGTAAACTAAATTTAAACCCGTGATAAAGGTTGCTAATTCTCCATAATCTAATCGACTATTGATGGCAAAATACCCACCAATTCCCCAAGCAACAATGACAGAAAAACTAATAATGAGTTGCGTAATGGGATAAATTTTAGCATTAAAATGACGTTGACGAGTAAAAGCCTTTTTGACATCAGAACTGACTTTTTCAAACTTTTTAACTTCTTTTTTACTTCCAGAAAAGACCTTTACAACACGAAACCCTTCTAAAGTATCACTAACCATAGAAATCATTTTATTTTCTTTAATTCGATTTTGTTCCCAATATTTTCTAACTCTTGGCTTTGCTTTGATAAAAATAACCACTACTATGGGAATAGGAATCATAATTAATAAAGTTAACAATGGTTGAATGACAAATAAATAAGCTAAAATGCCAACAATTTGAAGCAGATTCTTAAAGAAAGAAGGAATGGAAGAAACAATATAATCAAAAACATTATCGACATCCCAAACAACTCTTCCCATTAAGTCTCCCGTTTCTTTATCATGATAAAATTTTAAAGATAATCGTTGCATGGATTGAAAAACATCGACTTTTAAATCATAACAAACATTTGTTGAAAGACGTGCAATGGTTCGACCATAAATCATATCAAAAACAATTCCAATGATTTTTAATAAAGTATAAACAATGACAAATAATAAGACTTGATCATAAAAAGATCCTTGCTGATTTAAAACTTCATCATATAAGACTTGTCCTGTCATTATTGGTGTAATAAAACCAATGATAGAAGAGCATACAAGTAAAATAAATATACCTATAAATCCTTTTTTATATTTCATCCCATATTTTAACAAACGAAGAAACATATTTTTGTTACTTGAACATTTTTTACAAATTCGTGTCCCTGGTTCATAGGGACGATGACATTTTGGACAAATCTTTTCATTATTTTTATTGAGTACTTTAACATCACTTTCATCCATGGCAAGATTTCCATTTAAAAAACGTAAAAGATATTTTTCTAAAATAGCCATCTCTTGGCTTTTTGCTTTACTAAAGTAAGCTAGAGTTTTTCGCTTATTTCCTTTTAAAATATTAAAAGCTCCTACCGTGACAAAATATTCAATTTGAATTTGATCAATATCTTTTTTTTGATAGCAATCCATTTGTCCTGTTTGTTCATCAATGACGTATAATGTTTGCTGACTTACCATAAAGTGAATCGGCATATATTCTTTATTTAAATTCATATCAGAGGAAATATACAAAGAAACTTCATCAATATTTAACTCTTGTAGCATCTTTTTGATAAAGGTATTCATTGAATTTTCAAAATTCATTTTATCCCCTCCTTTATGATGATGTTCTTTTCTATTATAGCAAATAAAATTGGCTTTTCTATAAAAAACTAAACAAAAAGAAAAAAAGCAGATTTTATCTTTATTTCAATCTGCTTTTTCATTACTTTCCTCGAAAAAATTCTAAATAAGCGGGCGGAATCAAAGAATCTTCTGTGTTAAATGAGAAAGTTTCTTTCATTTGCCCATTACAACTTAGATGTAAGTTCGCTCCCAAAACGGTTTTATTCATCGTATAATCTTCATCAATGACAATTTCGATGGGTAAAAAATCTTTAGAAACCGTCAGTGTTAATACAATTTTTTCAAATTTTGGATAATCCGCCAAATCGCCATTGGTTTTCATTTTGATTTGATACTTTGGCGTCGCTTTGTAATTATCCAATAAATATTCATAGACATATCGTTCGCCATCTTCACTAATTTGTGTTGCTTTTTTTATAGAATTATCATTAAAAATATAATGAGATAAATAAGAAGGCAATTCCCCATACTTTTTTTTGTATCTTTCGTGATCACTTTTTTGATAGTCCGTTCCCCAAGTGACAGAAGTTAAAGAAGATATTTTATCCGCTTTTCTAGAGATAACCATCTCATCTTTAAAATAAGACTGATCTCCAACTTTTACTAAAGCACTCGTTGAAATGGTTTCTGAAACGATTTCATCATTAGTTTTCCATCTTCTAGAACGAATTTTTTGATTATAGGCACCTGCTTCAACATCTCCCGATACTTCGGTAAAGAAAATTGGTGCTTTACTGAATTCGGTATTGACAATATATAAAACTTCTTTGGCACTATAATCAGAAATCGTTTTGGATGGATCCTTCTCTAATAAGGTATTACTTAATCCGGATGGATCATCATATAAATTTTTATTGGGGTTTTTTAAAGAACAACTTGTATTCAAACAGCAACTAAGGAACATGGATAAAGTTAAAAACTTTAGTCTATGCTTTCGTACTACTTCCATAATTGATTTATTTTGCAGCAAAAGTAATTACTGCTTCTTCATCTGTAATAGATGTAATTTCAAATACAAATGGTAATTCTTTTCCACTATGGAATTTGAATGTATCAAAGACACCTTCTTTAACACCAAAAGTGTCGCCTTCTTTAAATAGCGTTTCATTCGTTGCTGTTCCGCCATTAAAGAAAGTATTGTTTCCAGACGATTCTAACAAGTGAACTAAACGATTATCGTATTCACCACTATTATCTGGTGTATTGGAGTGAGCTAAAATCGTTGTATTAAAAGCATCTTGTTTAAAGGTTGTTGTATATTCAATTGGTTCATAAGACATTGCATCAACATAAAGCAAACGGGAATCAATATGATAGACTTTAATACCATTATCTGTCATGACAAGCGGATAAGCTCCAGCATATTGTCTTTGTGAATCTTTTTGATTCAAGCCAATTGGCCGATGGAATTCGATAATGAGATATTCATCAAATGCAGTATCATTCCATTGAGGAGTCACAATAATTGCATCTCCTGTTGTTGTCATTGGGCGAATCGTAATGCTTCCTTCACCCGTTACAATTTTTGGTGTAATCCATTGTAAAGCAAATTTAGAATAAGCACAATGGTCCCCAACATTGTTATCCATCATATCCACTTTTCCAGCTGGATTTGGACGACTTAAAGCTGGATTATCTGAAGTGTTATAGTAATCTTCTAATCCTAAAACGTGTCCCGTTTCATGAATGTAAGTATGTGCATCAATATAGTGTGTATCGTGATACATAAACGATTGACTAGCAAAAACATATTGATAAGGTTCTGGAGATTCTAAATTAGCAATACTTCCTCTTAAAGCAGAAGTATAAGCCCACCATGTTTCTGAACCACCATAACGATCACTTACAGAGTAAATCATTTGAACACAATCAATATATCCATCTTGATCAGCGTCAAAATCAAAAGGTAATTCGTTTTCTTCACAATATTGTTTGTACCAAGAAACAGCTTCTAATAAAATAGAAGAAGCAGCACTGGTTGACATTGCCGTATAAGCCTCTGCAGTTCTAGAAGCACGATACCAAGGGGTAACAACGCCATCAATCGTTAATTTACCATAACTTGATTCATAATAATAACTCTTCACTGATTCCCAGCCATCGGGATCTTGTCCTTCAATAACAGTGTCTTGTTCAGTACCAAAGAAAGCAGCTTGAATATCATTACGTGTTCCTTCGCATCCTTTTGGTAAAATATCACAAGTAGAATCAGAAAAATCGACTGGAATAACTAACATTTTAGGATTACCAACTGAAATCATCGGATTCCATTTTTCTGCTCCTTTAATTTGTCTTAAACTAATTGGATACGTATCAGCCACTTCATAAGTCGCTTCTTTTGTACTATCAAAGGTATATGTCTTTTTCGTTTCGCCATTATCTTTTTTGCAAGAACATAAAGCAAAAAGTGCAACAAGCGATAAAATAATTTCTTTTTTCATAATATCCCTCCATACTTTTAAATTTTTTGTATTATAGCATAAAAATAGAAAAAATACTACTTTTTTTATTTTTTAAAATAAACAGGCTCATTCTTTTTCTTTTTTGACTTGATTTAAAAGTTTTTCAACATGACGATAATTTTTGGTTGATTCATCTACTTTAAATACAATTTGTGGAACTTTTCTCATTTTTACTTCTTTTGCCAGTTCGGTTCGAATAAAGCCTTTAATTTTTTCTAAAGCTTCTAATTGTTCATGATAAGAGTCTTGAATAAAACTGACATAAATAAAAGCATAAGATAAATCATTAGTTACTTCCGCTGCAGTTACAGTAACAAATCCAATATGTTTACTTTTTACTTTAAATTGGATGATATCGGATACCGCTTTTTGGACAGAACTAGACAAGCGATCGGTTCTTTTTTCATTCATTTTATTTTACTCCTTGTCTATGTTCTTTTTACTTCTTGCATGAAGTAACCTTCAATAATATCATTTTCTTTAATATCATTATAATTTTCAATCATCATGCCACATTCATATCCTTCTTTTACTTCTTTAACATCATCGCTGAATCGTTTTAAGGAAGCTAATTTGCCACTATAAATCACGATTCCGTTGCGAATTAAACGAATTAAAGAATCTCTTTTAATGTAACCCATTGTTACATAAGAACCAGCAATGGTTCCTACTTTACCAACTTTAAAGAGTTGTCGTACTTCAGCTTGTCCCGTTACGACTTCTTCATAAATTGGCTTTAATAATCCTTTCATTGCTAATTCTAATTCTTCTGTTAAAGCATAGATGACATTATGCAAACGAATTTCTACATTGCTTTCTGCTGCTTTTTTACGAATAGCGGCATCAGGACGAACATTAAATCCATAAATAATGGCGTGGGAAGCACTTGCTAATAAAACATCGGATTCGGTAATCGCGCCGGCTTGAGCAGCAATGACATTGATACTGACATTTTCTACTTTTAATTTTTCAAGGGCATTTTTAATGGCTTCAGCTGAACCTTGAACATCTGCTTTAATAATGACTTGAATGACTTGTTTTTCGCCCTCTTTACTTTCTTGAATGAGATCTTCTAATTTTTTAGCTGTTGTTCCAATTCGTTCATTACTTTCTTTGGCTGTTTTCCGCTTAAAAGCAATTTCTCTAGCCATTTTTTCATTTTCAAAAGCCATAAATTTATCTCCGGCAACAGGAACATCTTGTAAACCAGAAACTTCTACAGGCATTGAAGGAGTTGCTTCTTGCAAAGTTCTACCCATATCATCTTTTAATTGCCGAACTTTGCCAAAAGCTACGCCAGCGACAATACAATCTCCCACTCTTAAAGTTCCATTTTGAACTAAAAAAGTAGCAATTGGTCCTCTACCCTTATCCAATTTAGCTTCTACAACCGTTCCTAAAGCATATCGTTTCGGATTGGCTTTTAATTCTTCCATTTCGGCAACTAATAAAATGGTTTCTAAAAGTTCATCAATATGCAAACCTTGTTTAGCAGAGATTTCTCTAAATATCGTATTTCCACCCCATTCTTCAGGAACTAAACCTAAATCGGTTAATTGGGATTTGATTCGTTCAACATTTGCTCCTGGTTTATCAATTTTATTGATGGCTACAATAATAGGAACTTTAGCGGCTTTAGCATGATCAATGGCCTCTTTTGTTTGAGGCATGACCCCATCATCTGCTGCTACAACTAAAACAACTATATCCGTAATTTGTGCTCCACGAGAACGCATTTCAGTAAATGCTGCATGTCCTGGAGTATCAATAAAAGTAATCTTTTTTCCATTAATAGCTGTTTGGTAAGCACCAATATGTTGGGTAATTCCACCAAATTCTCCAGCTACAACACGAGATTTTCGAATGGCATCCAATAAAGTTGTCTTCCCATGATCGACATGACCCATAATCGTAACTACGGGTGGTCTTTCTACTAACATTGAAGGATCATCTTCAATAGGAATATCTTCAAAATTTTCTAATTCGACAATCTTTTCTTTTTTTACTTCATATCCAAACTTTAAACAAACAATTTCAATTAAATCGTCATTTAAAGTCGTATTGACATTGACCATAATTTTTTCTGAGAATAAACATTTGACAACTTCAACAGGGGTAATTCCCAATTTTTCGGCTAATTCCGTCACAGTTAAAGAATTTGAATAAACTAAAATTCCATCATTGAGTTTTTCTTTAAATTCTTTTTTGTTCAAATGATGTTGATGTGCGACATTTGAAATTAAATGGTCCTTTTTATGATTTGGTTTCGTTTTTTTCTTCATAAACTCCACTCCCTTCTTTGATATTCTCTATCAATTTTTTGGCCAAGTTTTTATCATTTATTCCAACGGCTACAATCTGTTTTTTAAAAATTTCCTCTAATTGTTGCCGATGGAATGGGCTATAAAATGGAATTTGATAGGTTTGACATTTATCCATTATTTTCTTTTTAGAAGTTAACCCCATGTCCTTTGCAAGTAAAACCAAGAAAACTTTTTGATTTCTAATTTGGAAAAGCAAAGATTCACCAGATACAATTTTTCGTGCCTTAATGCACATATGAAGATTTGAAATCAATTTATTCATGAAGAATAATGTTTTTGATTTGTTCATAGACTTCTTGAGGAATTTCACATTCCAAAGCACGACCCAAAGCATTTTTTTGAATCGCTAAATCTAATACATCTAAACTTTTTGTAATATATGCTCCCCGTCCATTGGCTTTTGAACTTAGGTCTACAAACACTTTCCCTTCATTGTTTTTTACGATTCTTAATAATTCTTTTTTTGGTAAACGTTGTTGCGTTACCACGCATTTTCTCAAAGGTATTTTTTTGATCATAAAAACTCCTTATTTATCGTAGTAATCTTCAAATTCATCAAAATCAATTTCTTCATCGTATTGATCTTCTTCTTCCATTTCTTCTTCTTCAATTCTTGCAAGTTCTTCTTCGGTATAAACAGGCAAAGCCATAGAAGGTTTAACCGTTACTTTTGGTTTTTCTGTTTCGTTATCTTTATCTTCTTTATTTGATTTTTTAGAAGATTTCTTTTCTTGTGTAGGAGCCGTCGGTTTTGCAGATAATGCTTCTTCTAATTCACTAAAAGCACTAATCGTTGAAGAACTCGTTTTGACTGGTCGAATTGTTTCTACTGGTTCTTCTTCTTTTTCTTGAACTTCTTCTTTTTGTTTTGTCATTACAGGTTCTTCTTGAACGGCTAAAGGAATTTCTTTTTGTTCTTCTTCAACAGGAGCTTTTACCATAATCTTTGGCGCTCTGCGTTTTGCATCTTCCATGATTTTAACATCTTCAACAAGCTGATAATCAATATTTAATTCTTCGGCATCCGCTTCTGTTTTAATATCAATTTTCCAACCTGTTAATTTCACAGCCAAATTGACATTTTGTGCTTCTTTTCCGATTGCTAATGAATATTGATCTTCAGGAACAATGGCAACACAAGTTTTTTCTCCCTCATTTAATTTTACACCAATCACATTAGCGGGCTTTAAGGCATCAGCGATAAACAAAACTGGATTGTCACTATAGTTAACAACATCGATTCTTTCGCCACCAATTTGTGAAATAACACGTTGAATTCGTGAGCCCTTAGGTCCAATACAAGCGCCACTTGGATCAACATTAATATCTTTAGAATAAACCGCTACTTTAGTACGTAAACCAGCAATTCTTGAAATAGCTTTAATTTCAACAATTCCTTCATAGATTTCATTAATTTCTTGTTCCATTAAACGTTTTACAAATCCCGGTGCAGTTCTTGATACAACAATTTGCGCTCCTTGTGCTTTGCGATCCACATCTTCAATATAAACTTTAATTTGTCTACCTGGAATTAAAGATTCATTTGGTAAACAATTGGATTTTGAAAGATAAGCATACGTATTATTGAGTTTAATTAAGCAATGCGTTGGCTCTACTTTTTCAATAACTCCAATAATGATATCATGAATTTTATCATTATATTGGTCAAAAATAATTTGTTTTTCGGCTTCTCTTAATTTTTGTTTGAAGACATTTTTGGCTTGAATGGCTGCTGCGCGTTGAAAAGCAGACATATCAATGGGTATTTCCATCACATCGCCAACTTTATAATCTTGTCCTGTTTGCTCTTTTGCTTCTTCTGGGTCGGTTTCAAAAACGTCATCTTGAATCTCTTCCACAACATTTTTTAACTTAAACATTTTAATATCGCCAGTTTGAGTATCAAAATCTACTCGAATAATACTATCTGTATCATCGCCACTATATTTGAAGTAGGCTTTTTTTAGTGCTTCTTGAATGGCTTCTACAATTACATCTTGAGAGATTCCTTTCGAAGAAGAGATTTCTTGCATTGCATTTAATAATTCTTTTGCATTAATTCCTGGTGTCATACATTTTTTCCTTTCTTTAAAACTTAATTGCTAAGTGGGCTTTTGAAATATTTTCAAAGGGAATCACGATTGTCTTCACTCTTGTCTTTTCTTTATAACTTAAAGTAATGGTTTGTTCATCTACTGCGATTAAATCCCCTTTTAAATCCTCTTTTTGATTCACTGGCTGATGAAAATAAACTTGAATATACGCCTCAATGGCATTATAAAAATCTTGTTTTGTCACTAATGGTCTTTCTGCTCCTGGAGAACAGACTTCCAAAATATAGGGTTGATTAATGGGATCGATATCGTCTAATAATTGACTAATTTGATTGGATATCATTTCACAGGTTGCAAAATCCATCGTATGGTCTTTTTTTTCAATGCTAACCCGTAAAAAAGTATTGCCTTCCTCTTCAACAAAATCTAAATCATAAAGCAACAAATCAGCTTCAGAAACAATTTTTTGAATTGGTTCTTGTACTTTTTTTAAAATTTCATTTTTCATCATTTCACCACTTTTCAAAACAAAGAGTGAGGTTTCCCTCACTTCTCTTTAATATTTTAACATAGTTTATTTGAAGATACAACCCTTTTATCTATTCATGTTTAATTAAAGCATATAATTTTTTGCCTCGTTTTAAAACGGTATAGACTTGATCAATTGCACCACTTTTTTCAATCATAAAGTTTTCATCATTGACTTTATGTCCATTGATAGCAATCGCTCCATTTTTTAAAAATTCTCTCGCTTCTCTTTTGCTCGTTGCTAACTGTGTGGCAATTAAAGCATCTACAATGGACATTTTATCATGAATCGTAATACTGTTTACTCCTTCTAAAACAATAGCCAATTCTTCGGCTGTAAGTTGTTCAAAAGTTTGTTGAAATAATACTTCACTCATTTTTACACATTGATCGGCTACCTCTTGACCATGAATCAATCGAACGATTTCATAAGCTAGAACTTTTTGTGCTTTTCGACTTCCTTTATCTTGTTCAAATTCTTTTTCTAAAGTAACAATTTCTTCAATCGGTAAAAAAGTATAAATTTTAACCAATTTCATGACATCTTCGTCTGCAATATTATAAAAATATTGATAGATTTGATAAGGATGTGTTTTGTTGGCATCTAACCATAAAGCACCTGAAGCCGATTTTCCAAATTTTGTTCCATCAGATTTAGTTAGCAATTGTAAAGTCATTCCATATGCTTTTGCATCTGGTCCTTCAATTTTTTTAATTAAATCCAATCCTGCTGTGATATTCCCCCATTGTTCACTTCCCCCAATTTGTAATTGTACATGTTCTTTTTGATATAAATGTAAAAAATCAATCGATTGAATAATCATATAAGAAAATTCTGTAAAAGATATCCCTTGTTCAAGACGACTAGCTACCACATCTTTACTTAACATATAATTAATGGTAAAGTTTTTTCCATAATCTCTTAAAAACTCGACTAACGAAATGTCTTTTAACCAATCATAGTTGTTACATAAAGTCGCACGATCTTCTCCATTAAAATCTAAAAATCGTTCTAATTGTCTTTGAATGCCTTGGCTATTTTCGATGGATTTTTGTAAAGTTAAAAGTTCTCTTTCTGTCTTTCTACCACTGGGGTCTCCAATTAATCCTGTACCTCCACCAACGACAGCAATCGGTTGATGATGGTGCTTTTGAAAATGCTTCATAATGATAATAGGAATTAAATGTCCAACATGTAATGAATCCGCGGTTGGATCAAAGCCACAATAAAAACGAACTTTTTGTTCATTTAATAAAGCCGTTAACCCTTCTTCATCTGTAAAATCCTTAATAAACCCTCTAAACTTTAATTCTTCTAATAGTGTCATGTTTTTTCTCTCCTTTAAAATAAAAAAAGCATCCTCATTCACTCTAAGGACGCTTGATGCGCGGTACCACCTTAGTTTATTTACAAAAAATTGTAAATACCCTCAATGTTCTTATTAACGCTAAGAAACGGTAAGTTTTGCCAAGTTGTATCCCTAATTGTTTTTTACTCCTTTTCACCCTTGTGGAGCTCTCTTTTTAAAAAACAAATTATTTCTTTCTTGCTTACATTTGTAATTATATCCATTTTTATAAAATTTGCAATCTTTATTTTGTTGTTCCTCTTTGAATGAATGCAAAAGGTAATTTTTTAGATATAATTTTTTTATCAGATTGGATTAGCTTGGTTAATACTTCCATACTTTCATATCCTAACCCACGCATATCAATATCAAAAGAAGATAGTTTTGGTCGTGTAAGTTCAGAATATTTTGTACCAATCATTGCCATAATTTCAACATCATTAGGGACATCCTTTTTTAAATCCATTGCAGCATTTAAAGCAGCAATAGCAATCGAATCTCTTAAAGCAATATAAAAACCTTGTTTATGTTTCAAAAAATGACGATGCATGATAGGATAGGTTTCTTTATAAGAATCAGGAACTTCTATTATATTTTTAAATTCTTTTTGATGTTCATGATAGGTTTCAATTACCGCATTTAAAAGACGTTGTTCCATCTTACCACTATTTTTTACTTTTAAAAAGAAAACTTCTTTATGTTTATTATTTAAACAATTATCAACAATTTCTTTAATTTGATTTTTATAATGCCATGTCACAGAAGATTTTGTCTTTAAATCTAAGCCAATGGTAACGGTAGGAATTTCAAAATCCGTTAAAACGCCAACATCTTTTTCATCTAAATAATCGTTAAATACAATAACTCCATTGACTCTTAAAGATAAAACTTTATTTAACACTTTATTGACATCCGCACGATTTTCCGTAGTAAAAATCAAACAATCATATCCATACTTTTTGGCACAATCCATCAAACCTGCCACTACATGAGAAATATAAGTATAATTAATTTCAGGCACAATAATGGCCACATTCGTATTTTTTTGCATTGCTAAACCTTTGGCCATTGCATTGGGTTTATAATTTAATTCTTTGATAGCCTTTAATACTTTTTGCCTGGTTGGTTCGGCAACATTATCTTTTCCATTAATGACACGAGAAGCCGTGGCAAGGGAGGTATGCGCTCTATAGGCAACATCATAAATTGTCGCTTGTTTTTTTTCTTGAGCCATTATCTTCACCCGCTTTCTAACTCTATTATACAATTTTTTGGATGAAGAAGGATAGTTTTTTTTATTTTATTATTCTGCAGGGGCTTTTTTTACTTTGGCTGAAGAAGGATTTCGTGAAGGATTTTTTCTTGTACGTGAAGAAGAATTTTTAGGAGTTTCATAGTCATATTCATAATCATATTCTTCTCCATCCAAAATTTCTTCTTTCCATTCTTCCATTTTTTCTTGAGCCTTTTGAGCCATTTGTTTCATTTTTTCTTTCATTTTATGGGAATAGAGGGTAACTAAAACACCCATGCCAAATCCAAGCATAAAATTCATTACTTTTTTCATAAATACTCCTTTCATACTCCACTTTTAGTATGAACCGATTTTAAAAAATAATGAGAACAAAAAAAGCCGCTTTCGCGGCCACACCTACAAAAAATTACTAGACTCTTTGAATATTTACAGCTCTAGGACCTTTTTCAGTGTCTTCAACATCAAAACTTACTTCGGTGTCAGGATCAATTGTTTTGAATCCTTCCATAATTAAACTTGAATAGTGAAAGAAAATATCATCACCATTTTCAGGTTTAATAAATCCATAGCCTTTTTGTTTGTTGAATGTTTTAACTTTACCTGTCATTTAACTAAACCTTAAACCTTTCATTTTTTGCAATTTTCACTGCTAATATTATTTTAGCACACTTCTTTACTTTATCAACAAAAAAATGATTTTTTTTACATTTTTTGTCACTCCCTCTTTTTAAGAAGGAAATCTTTTTATTTTTTTTAATCCATAGTACAATAATAAAAAGAAAGGGAGGGAAACATATGCATAAAAAAATTAATTCAATGACATTAGCTGCTATTTTTGCAGCCATATATTTAGTAATTAGTGCTCTCAGCTTAGCCTTTCCCTTTTTAGATGGCATTATTTTAGTCATTATGCCCATTTTTGCAACTTACTATGCAGCAATTTATAAAACAAAAGAAATTCTTTTATTTAATTTAGCAACGCTTTTATTATGTTTTTTAGTGACGATATCTGATCCTTTTTTTTCTATTTTATATATTTTCCCAACCTTAGTAGTTGGAGATTTGTTTGGTTTATTAATTAAAAAAAGAGTCCCTTATTATACTTCGTTTTTCATTTTATCCATTATTTATCTTTTAACGAATCTATTTAGTTTTTATTTGACCAAAGTTTTTTATGATATCGATTTATTACAAGAATTATTCCAAAATGAAGGCTTTATACAAAATTTTTCTTTCACTTTTTTGTTGTTTTTTAGCATGTTAGAAGCTTTTTGTTGTCAAAAAATTATTTGTAATGAACTAAAAAAATTTCATTTATCTACTTTTTATGAAACATCATTGCCGATTTACTATTTTATCATTGTAATTGTATTTTCATTACTGACTATTTTATTTCTTTTTCTTTGGACCAATTTGTATTTACTTTGTTTCTTTTTCGTTTTATCTTTATCTATTTTTTCAATTAAAGAAGCTCTTTGCATGATAAAACATAAAAGTATTATCATTTTGATTGGTTTAGTGGCTTTATTTTTAGCGGCTATTCCTCTTCTTGCTTTTCAAAAATACCTTTATTTGCCACTTTTAATTTTAATTCCAAATCTTGTTTTCCAAATTGTATATTTTTGTCAAATCCTGTATAATAAGAAAAGAAAAAACTTAAAATAAAATAGAAAAGAGGGATAAAAATGGGCGAATTGTTTACTTTTTTTAAAAATGCTACAAAAGCTTTATTTTTTAGCCCTTTTTATCTTTTGTTTTTTGTTTTAATTTTAATCAAAGCCATTCTTTTATATTTTTTTGGTGAAGTATTGGCCCTCATTGGATTTTTTAATCGTAAAGGTTATGATCAACCACAAAAATACATTTATGAAAGACGGTTACAGTTATGTAAAGAAAAAAACATGACTTTTGATGTCTTAAAAGAACTCAATCGTCGTCAAAAAGAAAGTAAGGAAATGAGGTGATTTCCTTATGTTTCATCTATTTAAACTCTCTGAAACCACCAAAAAAGGATTTTTAATTTTAGTTGCTTTTTTTGCAATTATCTTATTAATCTTTGGGTTTATTTATTGGTTAATTGCCAAACACATGCAAAAGAATGCCAAAAAAATTGATGGATATATGGTTGATTTATGCCGTTATCGTATAGTAACCAATCCCAAACAATTTGTAGAGGCTGTCAAATATTATGAGCAAAGAAATTTATATCGCGCTATCAAATGGCCCTTACGAATCTTTATTTTAACCCTCATTCTTTTACTTTGTTATTGTTTATTTAGTACCCCTGGAACTACAAAAAAAATATTTACTAGTTTTTTTGATTTATTTCCACGATTGAAATGGCAAACGGTTGGCTCTATCAATAAAGAATTAGAGGCGGCGGGGCAACCTTTAATTGTTGGAATTTCTTGGATGCCAGTTTCTTTTATTCCTAATGTTACTTTCAAAAAAATAGACGCTACAGATATTAATTTATATTTGTCTACCTTATTTTATTTAGTTACTATTGTTTTATTCTTTAATATTTCTGGACATGCATTAAGTTACTATGCACGTATCCGTAGAGGAATGGCGAAATCAAAAACAGTCTTTGAAAAAAATTTAGATCAATTCAACTATCATTCTTTAGATACGCCAATGACCTCAATGCCTATTCAATCAACACCACCCATTCAAACTAATTTTGATCATGAAAAAAATGAACAATAAAAATGGATAAAAATACAAAAGGATTGCTTTTGAACTGATGGTTGAGCAAATATCAGTTTCTAGCAATCCTTTTTATTTTTTATTGTTTTACAAAGATTAAAGTAAATGGATAATCATAATCATCAAAATAAGCACTGAATGTTCCATCTTCTTGGATGGTAATCGTTACTTCATATTGGAAAGAACTTGCAAATTCAATTGAAACAGTATTATCATTAATAGAATAAGTAAAGTCATAAGATTCTCCATTATTATAATACCCTGCTCCTTGACCATCAAAGTAAAAGACATTTCCATTATCATCTTCCCATGTACCTTGAAGAGCATCCCCAGCAACAGGCTCTTCTGAAGTCGAATCTTTGGTGATATCTAATCCCATGATTTCATAATCGGCACTCATAAAAGCTAATACAAGACCACCATCATAATCCATGTTATATAAATAAAATTCCACATCATCAATCATTAAAGTAAAACCTTCTGTTTCATCATAGGCTGTGATGGTTGCTTCCTTCCCATTAATTGTGATTGTAGATGCAGTAATCGTTATTTCTATGGCTGTTTCATCATAAAAAGTTCCTGATGTTAATTCGCCACTAAATGTTCCGATATACTCTGTTGGTATAGTGACTGATGGGTCTGGGTCTTCTCCTCCTGGTTCTTCTCCAGTTGAATCTTTAATGAATCCAGATCCTATAATGGAATAGTCTTCACTCATAAATGCTAATGAAACACCACCCGAGTAATCCCCATTCATCAAATAGTACACATTTCCATCTATTGTTAATGTAAATCCTTCATAGGCATCATAAGCTGTAATTGTTGCTTCAACACCATTAACGGTAATGGTGTCTGCTGTAATTTCAATCGTTATAGCTGTTTCTCCATTAAATGTACCCTGACTTAAAGTACCTGTGTGTGTACCAATAAATTCCGTTGGTATAGTGACTGATGGGTCTGGGTCTTCTCCGCCTGGTTCTTCTCCAGTTGAATCTTTAATGAATCCAGATCCTATAATGGAATAGTCTTCACTCATAAATGCTAATGAAACACCACCCGAGTAATCCCCATTCATCAAATAGTACACATTTCCATCTATTGTTAATGTAAATCCTTCATAGGCATCATAAGCTGTAATTGTTGCTTCAACACCATTAACGGTAATGGTATCTGCTGTAATTTCAATCGTTATTGCTGTTTCTCCATTAAATGTACCTTGACTTAACTCTCCACTATAGTTACCAATATATTCTGTTGGAATCACTGGTAAAGTTGGATCTTCTCCACCTGGTTCTCCAAAATCAATTTCAAATGGCATTTCTGTTGTTCCAACTTCACTAAAAGTAGCCGTTACACAGGCATATAATGTTTGAACATTATAATTAAATGAAAAACCAGTTAAAGTACCATTATCGACATAAACATAGAAATCCATGCCATAGTAACCACCTAAACTATATAAATCACTACTGATTGCAAAACTAGGCATAACAATTGGAACTAAAAAACTATTGGTCAATTTATAAGTTCCTTCTTCTACCAATGTAAAAAGTTCAGGAGCCACTTCGAGTGATGGTGTGTAACTAAATGGATTAAACTCTGTAAATTCTGTGCCTAAAACGGCTACATCATTTTCTACACTAAAATCATAAATCGCATCATTATAATGTGCATATCCGATTTCTTCATAATCATGATACCAAGCAGAATCTGTACGATAGATATGATAAGTGACATCGTATGGTTTATCTTCTTCAGAATAAGCTTCATCACTAACGGTAACAGTATAATTTTGATTATTAAAAGCCTCAAATGCGGTTTGTAATGCTTCGTGTTCTGGTTTTGTTTCATAAGTAACACTTGGTGCTTTGGCCGTGGAGTGGTTACTAAAAGTCATTTCATAAGTAATATCTCCATCATACTCCGTTGATAAGGTTGCTGTCATTGAAGTAATCACATCATTTTCTACAGTAACCGTCATTTCTACGGGTTCGGTATGATTCCAGTTTGTAACTGCATTTCCTAATGCTAATTGTTTATTAGTAGCAACGGAATAACAGTCAAATAATTCATCATAAATAAAATCATCAATTGTTAAATCTTGAAATGGATTTTCAAAAATAGACCATTCATAATCAATTTTTGTTTTAGTTTCTGTATTATCCGCCTTGGATTGCAGTAAATAAACCTCATCATTTTCTAAAAGAACATTGACTTCACTATAAGGCACTACAACTTCTGGATAATCATCGTTAAAATAAGTTTCTGCATTGTAGTAACTCGTTTCACTAAAAATGGTCGTAAAATCATGCGTATAACCAAAAAGTGAATAAGTTCCATTAATCTCTACTGCTGTTTGAACTGATGCTAAAGCTTGTTGTGAGATTGTTTCAGGAACATCTGGATTAGGTTGAGAAGAGTTTGAAGAAGAATTCGAATTTGAACCTCCTCCATTAGAAGATGTTGAAGATGATCCATCATTTCCTGTTTGATTACATCCAACTAAAGTCATTGCAAAAACTAAAAAAGCTGATAAAAATATCAAATTTAATTTTTTCATTTCAATCCCCCTTTTTTTGGAATGCTTTTATTAATTATACCATTAGTTTTTATTTGTATCAATATATTTTTTTTAACATATATTCATGACTGGATGAATAAAACAAAAAAATAGTTTTGTTCATACTTTAATTTTTTTAGATTGACATTTAACATTTAGAATACTAAAAAATATATGATAATGATATTTAGAAGGCTTTTATGTTAAACAACGAAAATGAAATCATTCATGATCTTTATGCTTTACGAGCGGGGCTTTCAGTAATATCCAAACTAAAAGACGATGCCGCCATTCAAAAAGAAAAAGCAGAAAACACAAAAAAAGACCATGAAAAAATAATACAAGAGACAAAAACATTAAACACTCTACGTGAAGTCGTTATTTCAACTCTCAACAACAAAAATTCAGATGAATTTGTTTATTTTGATGATGGAATAATTGCCGATAAAATTCTTTCATTGAAAGAAAAATCAGAAGCAGCTAATGCTGAATTAATTCGACTAAATGATAAATATCACAATGAATTTTCTAAAGCAAATATGTTGTTTGCAACTTATGTCTCTGATGGTAATGTAATTGCATCTACTCTTTATGAAAATTATTCAAAAATTCTTGATATGCGCTGTTCCATCATCTTTTTTAATGGATTTTACTAATTCTTTTACGATTAGTTTATGACTTAAATTTTTTCCCCGCTTATTAAAAACAACTAAAATAATTCTAAATTTTTTTTAATTATTTTATTTTTTCTATTATTTTAATTTAAAAAAATAACTTAAAAGGCATTTAAACACCTGCTTAAATGCCTTTTTATATAAAAATAAATCTTATTATTCGTTAGCATCAATAAATTTTATAACATAAAGCAGCATGGTCTTCTTGCACTAAATCACTCGATTGTTTAAATCGTAAAGTATACACTCCTTCGGGATATTCACTGCTTAATGTAAAAGTAAAAGTTTCAAAAGGATTATAGGTTTGTACCGAATGAGTCATTACATATTCTTCATTGG